>ERZ772807.662-NODE-662-length-20730-cov-20.760580_pt1 | contig 20730 bp, 20 predicted proteins | sample MGYA00511472_ERZ772807 | MGnify/ENA primary metagenome ERZ772807 (study PRJEB29015, sample SAMEA2737947) | human oral metagenome | biome: human oral; feature: human-associated habitat; material: dental | place: China | collected 2039 ...
TGCCGGGGGACGGTGGCAGGCTTTCGCCGTGTTTGACGATTTCTTTTTTCAGCCATTCCGCATCGTTCAACTGATCGTCGGTGTAGTGCGGATTGTATTTTTTGATGGCTTCGAGAATGGTCAGGCGTTCGAACGGGCTTTCCAAATCGACTTCTTTGCCGTTGTAGCTGATTTTCGCCGTACCGTTTACCGTGCGCGATGCGTTGCGGATGATGTCTTCCGCCATTTGCATCATGCGTTCGTAGTCGGAGAAGGCTTCGTAGAATTCAATCATGGTGAATTCGGGGTTGTGGCGAACGGACATGCCTTCGTTGCGGAAGCTGCGGTTGATTTCAAACACGCGCTCCAAACCGCCGACCACTAGGCGTTTCAGATACAGCTCGGGCGCGATGCGCAGGTAGAGCGGGATGTCCAACGCGTTGTGGTGGGTCACGAAGGGCTTCGCCGTCGCGCCGCCGGGAATCGGGTGCATCATCGGGGTTTCGACTTCGAGATAATGCTCGTTCACCATGAAATTACGCACGGATTGGATGATTTGGCTGCGTTTGATGAAGGTATTACGCGATTCTTCGTTGGCAATCAAATCGACGTAGCGTTGACGGTATTTGGTTTCCTGATCGCTCAAGCCTTTGTGTTTGTCGGGCAGCGGGCGCAGGGATTTGGACAGCAGGCGGATGTCGGACACGCGCACGGTCAATTCGCCGTGGTTGGTTTTGAACAAAGTGCCTTCCGCGCCGACGATGTCGCCCAAGTCCCAATGGTTGAAATCGTCCAAAACTTCCTGACTCACGCCTTTGTTGTTCAGATAAAGCTGGATTTGGCCGGTCACGTCTTGAATGGTGGCAAAGCTCGCCTTGCCCATTTGGCGTTTGAGCATCATGCGGCCGGCAATTTTGACGGGAACGGCTTGCGGGTCAAGTTCTTCCTTGCTGATTTCGCCGTATTGGGCATGCAAATCGGCAGCAAAGCTGTCGCGTTTGAAGTCGTTGGGATAGGCAATGCGCTGTTGGCGGATGTTGTGCAGTTTTTCGCGGCGCAGGGCGATGATTTGGTTTTCGTCCAACTGCGGCTCGGTTTGCGGATTTTGTTGTTGTTCGCTCATCTTGTTCTCGTTTCGTTAAATTTGGAAAAATACCGCACATTTTACAGCAGCCTGCACGCTTTGCGGAACTGGCGGCGCGGTTTTTTTCATGTTCGGGGAAGCGGTCGGTATTTCTGCGGAGGCGATTTTGCTGCTGCAAGTGCAACGCGGTGCGTGTATCGGCAAAACAACAGCCAAATCAATCGATTAAAATGGTCGCTGCCAAAGACGATTGGTTGGTTTAACTGCTTGCTAATAAAAGGAAATAAGAATTGTTTGATTTATGTTAAACTTTCAGGCCGTTTTATCCTGTATTTGATGAAAACCAATTTATCTTTCATAAAAATTCATCTGAAATCATTGAATGCGGTAAAATATTGCCAGGAGTCTGTAAAAACAACCGTTTTGCAAAACGCGCGGCGTGTTTTTACGCAGTGTATGCCTTGCGCAGCACTTCAAAACAATGTCATCCATTAAGGAGGATGGAATGATAAAATTTTTAGTAGCGGCCGATTTTTCCCCCATCAGCTTCGGCGGCTGGCATTTGCTGAATGCGCATTTGCAGAAAGTAACCGATTTGCCGATTCACATGGTGGTGGCGGAAAGCCGCAGCGAGCAGAAAGACGGCTTGTTTCATCAAAAAAACCCGTTGGTTTACGCCGACCCGATGGACGCAGTGCAACTGGTGCGGGAGCAGGGCTATCTGCCTGTGGCACGCCTGCGTGGCGAATCGGACGAAGTGCTGTTGGTCGGTGCGGCGGAAGGTGCGTATCAGAGTGCGGCGGATGTGAAAGCAGCCTGCAAAATTCTGGCGACCGACAGCGTTCATTTGCGGCAGGCAGGTTTGCGCTTGCTGCCGGATTTGACCCAAGCGGATGTGGAATGGGTGAACGTGGAAACGTTTCAGGAAACGGCGCGCCGCCTGACCAATCAGGAAGCCGATGCGGCCGTGTTGCTGAACAGCACTTTTGCACTGCTTTTACCCGGAACGCGCAACCGACTGAAAATATTGGCGCAAAGCCAGATGGGCGGTTTGCACCACGCGGTATTGCTGCATCCGGATTATGCGGAAAAGCAGCCTGCATTCACGGAGGCATTCGCCAAATTGGACGAATCGCCCGAAGGAAAGCGGATTTTGATGGATTTGGAATTGGCAGGGTTTGACGCGCTGTCGGCGGAAGAAATGGCGGCGATGGTCGGCCGGCTGGCAACGGAGCAGGCTGCCGAAGAAAGCGCGGCAGAGGCGGAAACTGAAACCGAAACAGAAGCCGAACAATAAGCAAAAGCAGCCTGCACACTGCACAAATGGTGAAAATTGTGGCATAATACGCCATCGCTCGCTTTGTCGGGCGATAATTTTGGAGTTTGCGGCCGGTTCGTTCCGAACTGTGCAAACTTGTCCGCCGAAAGGCTTATTTTATTTTAGGAAAACAAAATGGCATTGACCGTTGAACAAAAAGCGCAAATCGTTAAAGATTTCCAGCGCAAAGAAGGCGATACCGGTTCTTCAGAAGTGCAAATCGCATTGCTGACATTCCGTATCAATGATTTGACTCCCCACTTCAAAGCAAATCCGAAAGACAAACACAGCCGTCGCGGTTTGCTGAAAATGGTGAGCGCACGCCGCCGCTTGTTGGCTTACTTGCGCCGTACCGATGCGGACACTTACCGCAACGTAATTACGCGCTTGGGTCTGCGTAAATAATCCTTGCCCGCGAAGTGCAGGCTGCTTTTTGTAAGGCAGCCTGCACTTTTTTGTGTCTGCCTTAACCTTTGCAGGGCGTATCTTGACTGTTTTTAACGCTTTCTTGCGACAAATCAGGTAAAATGTGCAAGCCGCTTTTTTGCAACACCATGTGCAAACCGGCAACACATTTCATGCAATCCAAGAACATCCGAATATGAAGTTTTTACCTTATTTTTACCATTTTGCAGGCAGTTTGGCATTGAGCTTGGCACTGACCAACATTGCCGAAGCCGCACCGAAGGCAAAGCCGGCACAGCAAGCGGCACGCGCCAAGGCAGGCGCACAAAACGCCAAACCGCCGCAAAATGCAAAGCCCGCACAAAATGCGAAGACGGGACGGGACGCAAAGCCTGCCCCAAACGCCAAGCCGGCACAGAGCAGCAAAACGCCTGCCAATTCACGTTCCAATAACGACAAATCCCGCAGCAGCACTTCATCGCGCAATCAGCGCAACAACGACGACGAAATCGGCCGTGCGGCGCGCCAGGCAGCCAACGCCAACAATCGCGCCAATTCACGTTCCAATAACGACAAATCCCGCAACAACAATTCATCGCGCAACCAGCGCAACAATAATGACGACGAAATCGGCCGTGCGGCACGTCAGGCAGCCAATGCCAATAACCGCGCCAACAGCCGCGGCAGCAATGCCAATTCGCGCAGCAGCACCCCGCCGCGCGCCCGCCGCAATGACGATGAAATCGGTCAGATTGCGCGTCAGGCGGGAAGTGGCAGCACTACTACCAGCCGCACAGAAAATACGGCGCGCAGCAATGATGACGAAATCGGCCAGATTGCGCGCCAAAGCAGCGTTACCGCAAGCCCCTCGCCTGCCGTATCGTCATCGGCGGGGCGCGGCGATGTGGATGATTTGATTGGCAGCGCAATGGGCTTTTTGGGCGTGGCCTACCGTTTTGGCGGCGCGTCGCCTTCGGGCTTCGATTGCAGCGGTTTCATGCAGTATATTTTCCGCAAGGCGTTTGCCGTGAACCTGCCGCGCACTTCGGCCGAGCAGGCAAATGTGGGCGTGGCGGTGAACCGCAGCCAGTTGCAGCCGGGCGATATGGTGTTTTTCCGCACGGCGGGCAGCCGCATTTCCCATGTGGGCATGTATATCGGCAACGACCGCTTCATCCACGCGCCCAGAACGGGCAAGCGTATCGAAATTACCAGCCTGTCCAACCGCTATTGGAGTGCGCGTTACGCAACGGCGCGCCGAGTAAAACGCCAAAACGCGCAGAACTTTATCCGCAACTAACCGTGTTTGGAGAATGAATGGCACAACCCGAAATGCCCAAATGGTTCGGCGATGACGGTTCGCCCGTGTCGTGCACCGAAAAAATCAAAGTGATGTCGCAGAATATGGACGAGCTGTTCCAAGCTGCGCAAGATGCATTTGAAGACGCGCTGCTGATGGGATGCAGCGAGGCGCAGGTGCGCGAATATTTGCAGCAGTTGGTTCGCGGTGTGGAAAACCCATATCGGTAGGCATGAAAAAGCAGCCTGCACTTCCCTAAGAGTTTGTATTTTTTATGAATCAGCGACAAATTATATTGGATACCGAAACCACGGGTTTCGAGCACAGCCGCGCGGACAATCCCGACCGCATGATTGAATTTGCCGGTTTGGAAATGGTGAACCGCCAATTCACGCAAAACGATTTGCACCTTTATATTCATCCGGAGCGCGATATTCCGGCCGAAGCCACCGCCGTGCACGGCATCACGCTGGACGATTTGGCTGACAAACCCGTGTTTGCCGATGTGGCGCAGCAGATTTTCGATTTTCTGAAAGGTGCGGAACTGATTATCCACAATGCGAAATTCGACGTGGGTTTCCTGAACGCCGAATTTGCCCGTGTCGGGCTGCCGAATATCGACAGCGTCTGCACGGTGGTCGATACGCTGGAAATGGCGCGCAAACGTTATCCCGGCCAGAAAAACAGTTTGGACGCGCTATGTACGCGGTTGGGCGTGGACAGAAGCCGCCGTGTGCTGCACGGCGCGTTGATTGACTGCGAACTGCTCGGCGGCGTGTATTTGGCGATGACGCGCGGCCAATTCAGTTTGGACGATGCGTTTGCGGCGGATAATGCCGTGTCGGCGGGAAATGCGGCAAAAGGTGCGCTGGCAGCGCCTTTGTCGGCAGGAAAATTGAAAGTGCAGGCTGCTTCTGAAGAAGAATGTGCGGCACACGAGAATTATTTGGACGGCTTGGATAAGGCGGCAGGCGGCCGCTGCATTTATCGTCAGTCGGACAATCCGAACTGACGGCGGTAGTACACCAGCGGCGGTTGCTGCTGGGCGTGCAGCGCGGAGATTTCATCCAGCTGCACATAAAAAACGCTGTGGGTGCCGATGCTGTGTTCTGCGGTGATGTGGCCGTGCAAATGCGCCAGCGCGCCTTCAATCTGCAACTGCCCCGTGCCGCCGCGGTGCCAGATGTGCTGCTCGAAACGCTCGGCGGGCGTGAGCGCGGTCATGCCGGCAAAATGTTCGGCCGCATCCTGCTGGTGTGCCGCCAATACATTGATGCACAAATGGCGGTTACTCTGCAAAATCGGGTGGATGCGTGTTTTCTGATTCACGCACAGCAGCATGGTCGGCGGTTCGTCCGTCACGGCGGCCACGGCGGTCATGGTAATGCCGTATCGTCCTGCCTCGCCGTCAGTAGTGATAATGTGCACGCCCGATGTGCAAAATGACATGGCTTCGCGGAATTGTTGTCGGATGGTGTCGTTGGCGGTCATGGAGATATCGGAAAAAGTGAATTGGTCGGTTGCGGCAACAGGAAAAAAGCAGCCTGCACTTTAAGGAGCGCGTGTTCCGGAGTGCAGGCTGCTTTTGTATCGCGGGAATCTGTTTGCCCGTTATGGTGGATTAAAATAAAAATGAGACAAGGCGGCGAGCCGCAAGGCGTACAGGTAGTACGTCAAGACGAGCCAACGCCGTATCATTGCGATTTTAATTCACTATACAAGGTGCAGGCTGCTTTGGGACAGTTGAAAGCAGCCTGCACTTCAACGATACCGCAAAATGGCGGCATCAAAACGGAAAGGATAGGATATGGTCGGACATTTGGGTTTCCCGCTGGAAACCGTGGCGGTCTTTGTGGTGTTGAGCGTGGGCGCGATTTTTATCGATTTGCACGCCCACAAAAGCGACGAGCCGCCCACATTGAAAAACGCGGCGATGTGGTCGCTGTTTTGGGTGGGGGTGTCGGTGCTGTTCGGCATTTACCTGCACATCCACCACGGCGCGGAAACCGCCAGCCTGTTCTTCACGGGTTATGCGCTGGAAAAAGTATTGTCGGTGGACAACCTTTTTTTGATGATGGCCGTGTTTTCATGGTTTAAAGTGCCGGAAGGTTACCGCCACCGCGTGCTGTATTGGGGCGTTATCGGCGCGATTGTGTTCCGCATGATTTTCGTCGCCCTCGGTGCGGGCCTGATGGCGATGATGGGCGCGTATGTGGAACTCTTGTTTGCCGCGGTGGTGGGCTTTTCCGCCGTGGCCATGTTGCGCCACAAAGAAGAGGAAAGCGAAGAGGAAGCCGATTATTCTGAACACCTGGCCTACCGCTGGGTGCACAAACTCTTCCCCGTCTTCCCGCGGATGTACGGCCACCGCTTTTTCCTGAACGAAAAAGAATTGGCCGAAGCGCGCACGCTGTATCCCGACGCGCATTTGGAACTGGCAGGCGAAGACGTGAAACACCCCGAAAACAGCCACCCGAAAAAACTGCGTAAAGGCGCGTTGGTGGCCACGCCGCTGTTTTTGTGTTTGGCCGTCATCGAGCTGTCGGACGTGATGTTCGCCTTCGACAGCGTGCCGGCCGTGATTGCCGTGTCCAAAGAGCCGCTGATTGTATATAGTGCCATGATGTTCGCCATTTTGGGGCTGCGTACCATGTATTTCGTGTTGGAAGCCTTGAAAGGCTATTTGGCTTATCTGGAAAAAGCGGTGGTGTTCCTGCTGTTCTTCATCGCCTTCAAACTGGCCTTGTCCGGCACCCACCATCTGTTCCACCACGGCTGGGACATTTCGCCCAACGCATCCTTGCTGGTGGTGCTGTGCGTTTTGGGCATCGGCATTGCCGCATCGCTAATCTTCCCGAAAAAAGAACAACGGGACGACAATTAACCCACCCTGAAAAAGCAGCCTGCACCTTTGTTTTCCAAGTGCAGGCTGCTTTTCAAAGCCCCAGCCAATACGTGCCGACCGCATTCGTGCAAGGGCTATAGTGGATTAAAATCGCAATGATACGGCGTTGGCTCGCCTTGACGTACTACTTGTACGCCTTGCGGCTCGCCGCCTTGTCTCATTTTTATTTTAATCCACTATAATTTTTCATCGGCAAACGTTCAACGCCGCCAACCTTAAAGGAACCACCATGTTCGCCAAAACGCTCACCAGCATGCTGCTTTCCGCCGCCTTCGCCGCCCATGTGCAGGCTGCCCCCGCACCGCTGCCCTTCAAAACCATCACATTGGAAGCCAAAACCCACGATCACGGGAACTACCATGAATCCACCGTTGCCTATCCGGTCACGGGTGACCGCCATCTGGACAACTGGGTCAGAAAACAAATGGGCGGCCGACTGCCCACCCGCCGTTCCGTCCAAGCCGCACTGGACCGCAGCGAAAATGTGAAGCTGGCCAATCAAAGCAACCGCGAAATTCGGCGTAACGGCGGAGATAGCAATATATGCAGCCTGCAACTTATCGACACGCTGGAACTGGGCGGCTACACACCACATTACGCCGTATTCGACCGCGAAGATTGGCAATATCTCTGCGGCACGCACGGCAACGGAGTCCAAACGCTGACCGTGCTGAAACGCGGCACACCCAACCCGAAACCGCTGACACTGGACGACATCCTGCTGCCCGGCCAGAAAGCCAAGCTGACACATCTGCTCAAAGAAGCCTATATCAAATATCTGACGGGAACTTTCGAAGACAGCGAACAAGCCGCGCGCGAATATGCGGATAATTTCAACAAAGAAGGCTTTTCCGCCACCGGCAACTGGCGTTTCGACAAAAACGGCCTGACCTTCCTGTATCAAACCTACGAAATCGGCGCATATCTTGTAGGCAGGCCCGAATTGACCATTCCCGTGAAAGATTTGCAGGGCATCATCAAACCCGAAATCCTGCGTGAAACCCGACACTACCGCGCAAAACCGGAACGCTAATTCCGATATTCAAACGGCAAAAAGCAGCCTGCACTCGAACCATCCAAGTGCAGGCTGCTTTTTTCAATGTATAGTGGATTAAAATTGCAATGATACGGCGTTGGCTCGCCTTGTCTCATTTTTATTTTAATCCACTATAAAATCAACGGCGGCGGATTGGGCGCAGCGGAATGCTGCCGATAGGTTCCGCATCGCCGAAGACCGATGTGGCTTTGAACGGAGGCAATTCGCTCGCGTCAATCGCATCCACTTCGATTTCCGTGCCTTCCGGCAGGATTTCATCCACCTGCGCAGGACGCACCGACATATTGCCGCCTTTCGGAGCAGTCAATGCCGCAGAACGCTGGTTCCATGCCACGGAAAGCAGGCTGCCCTGTATTTTGCCCGCCTGGTTGCCGCAGGTCAGGCACACGGGTTTGCCGCTGCGGGCGCGCAAGGCTTGATCGACTTTGGCGCTTTCAATGCTGCGGCGGTTGGCACGACCCCATTCGGTAATCGCGTGTTTCAGCGCATCCACGCGCAAATTGCGTTTGTTGTACGGATCGCGGAACACCGCCAGCCACAGATTGCCCGCGCCGTCTTGGTTCAACGCCGCCATTTCGTAGCTCACCATCACGGTGGTGCCGGAAGTAATCGTGCGGGCAAATTCCAGCGCATCGGGCGATTTCATGCGGACGCAACCGTGGCTGGCCACGCCGGGAACGCTGCCCGGATTGCTGGTGCCGTGAATGCCCAAGCCCAAACGCGGCTCGCCCAAGCGGACGAACACGGGGCCCAGCGGATTGCGCGGGCCGGGCGGCACGCTTTTCACACCGTCGCCGCGCTCACGCTGAATCGACAGCGGAATGTGCCAGGTCGGGTTGAAGGCTTTTGCGCCGATACGGTGCTCGCCCAGCGTGGTTTGCGTCATCGCCTTGCCCACGGCCACGGGATACACTTTTTGCAGGCGGCCGTTGTTATACAAAAACAGGCGCTGCTGCGGAATGTTGATAACGACATACTGCCCTTGTGCGGAGGGGGCAATATCGGGAACGGGGGTTGTGTTCGCATGGGCGAACGCGGCGCAGAATGCCAATACGCCGAGAAACCAATTTTTCATAGCGGCCAATCCATCGACAAATTGATAAAAGGCGGAAATTATACCCGAGCGGGCTGATTCCGTGCGACAATAATCGGTGCAGGCTGCTTTTGGGAGTTGCAAAAAAACAACGGTTTTCAGACGCTGTATTTTCACGTTACGGCAACGGGCTGCCGGCGCTGGAACATTCAGGATGCAGGCTGCTTTTTGCCCATTCAACACATTGAAAAAAATATAAATATAACCAAATATGCAAACCACCATTCATTCTTTAGATTACGAAGCGCGCGGCGTGGCACGGGTCGGCGGCAAAACCGTGTTCGTGCAGGGCGCGCTGCCGCTGGAAACGGTGCGCATCCGCATCACGCAGGAAAAGGCTTCTTTCGCGCTGGCGGACACGGAAGCCGTTATCGAAGCATCGCCGTTCCGTGTGCAGGCTGCCTGCGCGCATTACGGCGAATGCGGCGGCTGCGCCCTGCAACACGCGGATTTTGCCGCGCAGGTGGCGTATAAACAGCGCGTGTTTGAAGAGCAGTTGCAGCGCATCGGCAAAGTGCAGCCTGCCGTGTATCTTCCGCCGATTTACGGCAACGCCTGGGGCTACCGTTCGCGCACACGGCTGTCGGTGCACATTACCCGCGAAGGCGAAGTGCGGCTGGGCTATCAGGCCAAACACAGCCACCGCATCGTGCCCGTGTCGCAATGCCCCGTGCTGCCGCCGCACGTTTCAAGCAGCCTGCACCTGATTCGGGAAATGTTGCAGCAAATCCACGACCAAATGCCCAAAAACCGCCTGTCCGCCGTGGATATCTGCGTCGGCGAAGCCGTTACCGCGTGCAGCATCCAATGCAGCAAACCGCTGCCCGAACCCATTGCCCGGCAAACCGCCGAACGCCTACAACAACACTCCGGCACGGCATGGCAGATTGGGCAGCAATGCCAAAAGCAGCCTGCACAAGCCATCGCCCCCAAAAACGCGCCCGAACTGTATTACACCCTGCCCGAATTTAATCTGCACATGCCCTTCCGCGTGGGCGACTTCACCCAAATCAACCTGCCCATGAACGCGCAAATGGTGGCGCGCGCCGTCCGCCTGCTCGACCCGCAGCCGCACGAACGCATTGCCGATTTGTTTTGCGGGCTGGGCAACTTCACCCTGCCCCTGGCACGCAGCGGCGCACGCATTGTCGGCATTGAAGGCGCAGACAGCCTGACCCGCCGCGCCCAAGCCAACGCACGGCGCAACGGTTTGGACAACATCGAATTCTCCACCGCCGACCTGTTCGACACGCAACCCGACACCGTGGCGCAATGGGGTCGTTTCGACAAAATGCTGCTCGACCCGCCACGCGCCGGCGCATTGGCCGTGGTGCAAAGCCTGCACGCGCCGTATCTGCCAGAGCGTATCGTATATGTATCGTGCAATCCCGCCACGTTGGCACGCGATGCCGCCGTGCTGGTCGGCAAAGGTTACGCATTCCGCGCCGCCGGCATACTCAACCTGTTCCCGCACACCGCCCACATCGAAGCCGTGGCATGGTTTGAACGGCAGGCGTGAAACGCTTTAAAAAACAGCCTGCACCCTGTTTTTTGCGTACAATACGCCGTGCCCAACACTATTCCACTATTCAGGAAATTGGATATGAAACCCATCATCGCCCTATCCGCCACGCTGCTGCTTGCCGCGCATTCGTATGCCATGCCCGTCGAAAGCGTCGATTTCCAGCCCGACAACATCCCCGCTCAAGCGGTATTGAAACGCCATTCGCAGGGCTATTCGCTGACCGTTGCCCAAAAGCAGCCGCGCAGAACCCTGCTGCACATCCGCAACTTTCTCCCCGCAAATGTTACCGTGGCCAAGCTGAACGCACTATACGGCTCGTTCTCCGTCCGCAGCCACACGGAAGACAATAATTTTGCCAACATCGCCCTGCGTGTTGAAAACGGACGGCCGCACATCGCTTCGCTGACCTGCCACCTGCCTGCGCTGAGTGGCAAAACCATGCCGGAATACGACAGCGATCACAATACGCTGCAACTGATCAGCCTGCTGGAATATGACCGCGATCGCCAAACGCTGGAAATCACGACAACGCATTACACCGACAATATACCGGGCATGAGCGTGATGGAGGAATATCCGCTGCCCGAACCGCCTGCCGCCGCTTTGGACGGCAAACACAGTCTGCCCGAAATATGCGGTCTGTTTCTGAATACTGTGCCGGATTTGTAGTCCATTTATCTATTTAACGGCTGAACGTTTGAAGATGGAAAAGCAGCCTGCACTTGGTTTTCTGAAAGTGCAGGCTGCTTTTGAATGGCTGGGCAACCGATATGCGTGCCCCGCGTTGCTTAATCGTGCACGCGCAGCAGTTCCACTTCAAACACCAGCGTGGAATTGGCCGGAATCACGCCGCCCACGGCACGCGCGCCGTAGCCCATTTCCGGCGGAATCGTCAGTTTGCGTTTGCCGCCTTCCTTCATGCCGTCAAAGCCTTCGTCCCAGCCGCGGATAACTTGGCCGACACCCAGGGTAATCGTCAGCGGTTGGCCGCGGCTCACGCTGGAATCGAACACGGTGCCGTCGGTCAGATAACCCGTGTAATGCACGGTGATGTCTTTGCCTTTTTGCGCCGTTTTGCCTGTGCCTTCCTGCACGTCTTCAATCACAAATCCCATTGTATTTTCCTTTGAAACAGGGTTGATAAAGGTTAAGCGTACCACAAAAAAGCAGCCTGCACCCGTTTCATTTATGCTACGATTTGCGCTTTCAAGCTCTTCAACCCGCCACATCATGAATATTGTCTTTCTCGACCGCGCCACGCTGCCCGGCCGCCCCTTCCGATTCGACTTCCCGCATCAATACGCCGAATACCCGCTCTCCAATCCGCAGGAAGCGGTGGAACGCGCCAAAGAAGCGGACATCATCATCACCAACAAAGTGCTGCTCGACGATGCCTTTTTCGCGCAAACGCCGAAACTGAAAATGGTGGCGCTCGCCGCCACGGGCTATAACAATGTCGATATGGCCGCCGCCGCAAAACACAACATCACCGTGTGCAATGTGCGCGGCTACGGCAACGACAGCGTGGCCGAACACGCCTTCATGCTCATGCTCGCCCTCATCCGCCAGCTGCCCGCCTATATGCGCGACGTGGCCGCCGGCATTTGGCAGCAGTCGCCCATGTTCTGCCACCACGGCGCGCCCATCCGCGATTTGAGCGGCAAAACGCTCGCCATCTGGGGGCGCGGCAACATCGGCAGCCGCTTGGCGCAAATGGCGCAGGCATTCGGCGTGCGCGTGATTTGGGGCGAACACAAACACGCCGCCATCGTGCGCGAAGGCTACACCGCGTTTGACGAAGCCCTGGCGCAGGCCGACATCGTCTCCCTGCACTGCCCGCTGAACGAACAAACGCGCAACATGATTGGCGAAGCCGAACTGCAACGCATGAAGCCGCGCGCCGTGCTGATTAACGTCGGGCGCGGCGGGCTGGTGGACGAACACGCCGTGATGGCCGCACTCAAATACGGGCAGCTCGGCGGCGCAGGCTTCGACGTGCTGACCGCCGAACCGCCGCGCGAAGGCAACCCGCTGCTCGCACGGCTGCCCAACCTCATCGTCACGCCGCACACCGCCTGGGCCAGCGAAGAAGCCCTGAACACGATGACGCGCATGATGGAAGACAATATCCGCGCCTTCGTATCCGGCGCGCCCATTAACGTGATTGCCGCTTAAATCCGCCGCAAAAGCAGCCTGCACGGCAATACGTCGCACCGGCAACGTGCAGGCTGCTTTCCAATAACCAAAACCACCACCGAACCGAACCCCGCCCCAATGACACACACACTCCAATGCACCCCACGCCGCGCCGTCTATGCCGGCAGCTTCGACCCGCCCACCAACGGCCACCTCTGGATGATTGCCGAAGCCGCCCAACTGTTTGACGAACTCATCGTCGCCATCGGCGTGAACCCCGACAAAAAAGCCAGCTACCAAGTCGAAGAACGGCAAGCCATGCTGCAAGCCATCGTCGCCCCGTTTGCCAACGTGCGCGTCGATTCGTTCACCAACCAATTCCTCGTCAATTATGCCCACAGCGTGAACGCCGAATTCATCATCCGCGGCATCCGCACCGCCACCGACTACGAATACGAACGCGCCATCCGCCATATCAACGCCGACTTGCAACCCGACATCCGCACCGTTTTCCTGATGCCGCCGCGCGAAATCGCCGAAATCTCGTCCACCTTCGTCAAAGGGCTGGTGGGCCCGGACGGCTGGCAACGCGTCCTGCCGCGCTACGTCCCGCCCGCCGTGTACGACAAAATCATCGCCGACCACGCAGACGGCGGCGCATCATAAACACGCCGTTCAATGTGCAGGCTGCTTTTGCCCGTCCCAAAAGCAGCCTGCACCCATTCACATGAATTTGCTTCATGCAAATAACGTAAATTAAGCGTTTGCCAAACACGGCAAAAACAACGATGATTACGCAAAATCCCAATTCACAAACCGTTTTTTCCGGAGAACAATCATGAATACATTTCACTTATCAGGCTATCCGCGCGTGGGCGCGAAACGCGAACTGAAATTCGCCGTCGAAGCCTATTGGAAAGGCGCGAAAAGCGAAGCGGAACTGCAAGAAACCGCCGCCGAAATCCGCCGCCTGAACTGGGCCACCCAAAAAGCCGCCGGTGCCGATTTGGTGCCCGTGGGCGATTTCTCGTTCTACGACCACGTTTTGGATTTGCTGTGCACGCTGGGCGGCATTCCTTCCCGCTTCGGTTTCGACGCCGCCAACCTCACGCTGGAACAATACTTCCAACTGGCACGCGGCAACGCCACCCAAATGGCGATGGAAATGACCAAGTGGTTCGACACCAACTACCACTTCATCGTGCCCGAATGGTCTGCCGACACTTCGTTCAAAGTGAACGCGAAAAACCTGATTGCCCAAATCAAAGAAGCCAAAGCGCAAGGCCACGACATCAAACCCACTTTGGTCGGCCCCATCACCCTGACCTACTTAGGCAAGAAAAAAGAAGACTTCGGCTGCCGCATCGAAAAAATCCTGCTGCCGAAACTGCTGCCTGCCTATGCGCAACTGCTGCGCGAACTGGCAGCCGAAGGCGTGGACTGGATTCAAATCGACGAACCGATTCTGGCCACCGACGTGGCGCAAGTTTGGTTGGATGCGTTTGCGCCCGTATATAAAGAACTGGCCAACACCGGCGTGCGCATTATCTTGGGCACTTACTTTGCCGGCGTTGCCGAACACGTGAAACTGCTGGGCAGCCTGCCTGTGCACGGCGTGCATATCGACTGCGTTCGCGCACCGGAACAACTGGCCGTATTCGCCGAACAGTTCCCCACCAACAAAGTCCTGTCTGTCGGCCTGATTGACGGCCGCAACGTGTGGAAGGCGAACCTGACGCAAGTCATCGACACACTGGAACCCGTGAAAGCGAAATTCCAAAACAACCTGTGGATTGCCCCAAGCTGCTCGCTGCTGCACAGCCCGCAAGATTTGGCCGTGGAAGAAAAACTGAACGGCGAAATCAAATCATGGATGGCGTTTGCCGCGCAAAAACTGGTGGAACTGGGCGTGGTGAAACGCGCTTTGGAACACGGCAAAGACAGCGTGGCCGCCGAGCTGAAAGCCTCCGATGCCGCCGCTGCCGACCGCGCCACCAACAAACTGATTCACAACGATGCGGTGAAAGCCCGCCTGGCCAACCTGCCCAAAGGCGCAGACCAACGCAAATCTCCGTTTGCCGAGCGCATTAAAGCGCAACAGGCTTGGATGAACCTGCCCATCCTGCCGACCACCACCATCGGTTCGTTCCCGCAAACCACGGAAATCCGCCACGCGCGCGCCGCCTTCAAAAAAGGCGATATTTCTGCGGCACAATACGAAGAGGCAATGAAAAAAGAAATCGCCTACTGCGTTGAAGTGCAGGAAAAACTGAACATCGACGTGCCCGTACACGGCGAAGCAGAGCGCAACGACATGGTGGAATACTTCGGCGAACAACTGCAAGGCTACTGCTTCACGCAGTTCGGCTGGGTACAGTCTTACGGTTCGCGCTGCGTGAAACCGCCCATCATCTTCGGCGACGTTTCCCGTCCGAACCCGATGACGGTTTACTGGTCCACTTATGCGCAAAGCCTGACCAAACGCCCGATGAAAGGCATGCTGACCGGCCCGGTAACCATGTTCAAATGGTCGTTCGTCCGCAACGATATTCCTTTGAGCGAAGTGGCGAAACAAATCGCATTGGCCTTGAATGACGAAGTGTTGGATTTGGAAAAAGCCGGCATCAAAGTGATTCAGATTGACGAACCGGCCATCCGCGAAGCCATGCCGCTGAAAAAATCGCAATGGAAAGAGTTCTTGGATTGGGCTTGCGAATCGTTCCGCCTGTCCAGCACCGGCGCGGAAGACAGCACGCAAATCCACACGCACATGTGCTATTCCGAGTTCAACGACATTCTGGACGCCATCGCCAGCATGGATGCGGACGTGATTACCATTGAAACTTCGCGCTCCGACATGGAATTGCTGACCGCGTTCGGCGATTTCAAATATCCGAACGACATCGGCCCCGGCGTGTACGACATCCACAGCCCGCGCGTTCCGACCGATGCGGAAGTGGAACACCTTCTGCGCAAAGCCATGGAAGTGGTGCCGGTGGAACGCCTGTGGGTGAACCCGGACTGCGGCCTGAAAACCCGCGGCTGGAAAGAAACCTTGGAGCAGTTGGAAGTGATGATGCGCGTGACCGAAAAACTGCGCGCGGAACTGAAAAAATAACCGCCCTTGAATAAAAGCAGCCTGCACTTTCTGCCAACGGAAAGTGCAGGCTGCTTTCTCATGCCCGCGGTTTCAAGAAAGCCCGTTTTCAGAGTACAATGCCCGTTTTACTTTTGCAGGCTGCTTTTCATGAACCATATCCGCGATTATCTGCAAACGCAGGCACTGACCGCATTAAACGCGCAAGACATCGCCCTGTCGCGGCTGGCGACGCAAACCGTCATCGCCAATGCCCGCGCCCATATCGAACCGCAGCTTTTGCAGCATCCGCAGCTGCCCGAACATTTGGCAGGCAACACGGCGGCACTGGCGCGGTTGTTCATGGCATTGGACGCGGCCTATTCGCGCCACCCCGTCCAAAGCGCCACCTTATACGCCCTGCTGCCCGAAGACGCGCAACTGGTACGCCTTGCCCACATGGGCGCCGCCACCGAAAACCTGCTGCCCGTCAGCGAAGAAAACGCCTGGCATTATCTGGCCGTCCGCACCGCGCAATCAGGCTGGGCGAACATTGCCGACCACATTGCCCGCTGGCTGGAAATTGGCGAACTGCGCGGCAACCACAACCAACGCGCCGCCTGCCAAACCAGCCTGCCCGTGTGCGGTGAAGACGGCGCGGTGTATGGCGTTTTGCATTTGGAACACACACAAAAATTATCCGACGACGAACTGGCCGCGTGGGTCGGCTTGGCATTGGGCGTGCTGCCCGCGCTGCGCGAACTGCTGCCGCATGCCGAAGCCGAACCGGCCGAATAAAATAAAAGTGCAGGCTGCTTTTGACGCCGCCTTGCCCTATTTTATCAACACAATATACTTATATTTCATATCATTACATCATGAACACATCACCCATCGAACACATCACTTCCTGCCGCCTGCCCACCGAGCACGGCGTTTTCCAAATGCACGGCTTCATCGACCAACGCACAGGGCAAGAACACGTTGCACTGGTGATGGGCGACGTGGCGGACGGCGAGCCCGTTTTGTCGCGCATCCATTCCGAATGCCTGACGGGCGACGCGCTGTTTTCGCAAAAATGCGATTGCGGCCCGCAGTTGCAGGCTGCTTTGGCGGCGATTCAGGCCGAAGGGCGCGGCGTGTTGGTGTATTTGCGGCAGGAAGGGCGCGGCATCGGGCTCATCAACAAAATCCGCGCCTATGCCCTGCAAGACCAAGGCATGGACACGGTGGAAGCCAATCTGGCTTTGGGGCTGCCCGTGGATGCGCGCGATTTCAGCATTGCCAAGCATATTTACGATTACCTGGGCGTGCAGGCCGTGAAACTGCTGACCAATAACCCCGAAAAACTGCAAACCCTGCGCGACTGCGGCATCCGCATTGCCGAGCGCGTGCCGTTGGTGGTGGGCGTGAACCCTGAAAATCAAGGTTATCTGCACACCAAGGCCGAAAAACTCAACCATTTGATACAGGAGTGAGGTGCAGGTATGTTCCTGCGGCTTTCCTAACGCAAAAAGCAGCCTGCACCCCCGTTTTCAAGGTGCAGGCTGCTTTTTTCAGATTCAGACAATGCGGGAAATTTAGCGAATCCCCGCCTTCTTCACATCTGCCACAAAGCCCATGTCGTTAATGCGGATGTGGCGGAACAGCCAGCCTTCCAGCAGGTTCAGCATATCGTTGGTCACATCTTCGCCGTTGTCGAAGCGTTGTTGGTATTCCAACACTTTGTTCACAAAATTCAAATGCACTTTTTTGTGCGCGTCCACCAGTCGGTAGTTCGCCTCTTCCAACATCCGCTCTTCGTATGCGAAATGGTCGGCCGTGTAAAAAATCAGCTCTTCCAACACCTTGCCGATTTTTTCGCGGTCGTTGGTTTCATTCGCCACATAAAGCTGCTCCAAGCACTCCACCAAATGCTTGTGCTGCTCGTCAATATCTTTGAAGCCCGTTTCCAAATCGTGCGTCCAAAAAACATAAGCCATGATTGTCGTTCCTTTTTTTCGGGGTGGTTAATCGGTGTAATTGCCCGCCCAACTGCGGATTCGCGGTTCTTCTTTTTTCACTTCGGGTTCTGGGGCTTTCGGCGCTTCTTTCACTTCCACCGGCTGCGGTGCAGGCTGCTTGGGCGCATCGTCCTGAAGCGAAAACACCAGCGTTGGCGCAACAGGTTCGGGGGCAGGTTCTGGCTGAGGTTCGGGCGCAGCCGCTTCTTCGAGCCCCACTTCGCCGTATTCCTGGCTCTGCGCCGCCAGTTGCGCCGCATAATCGGGGCTGTCGTGATACACGCCCGCTTCGTTCACGCTATGGATATAGCCTTTGTCGTTGATTTTGATGTGGCGGAACAGCCAGCCGTCCAAACTGGTCAGCAATTCGTCGCTCACATCTTCGCCGCTGTGCAGCTTGGCGTGTAAATCCATCAGTTTATTGACAAAATTCTGATGGACGCGGCGGTGCGGTTCCACCAGCGGATAATGCGCGTCTTCCATCAGCTTTTCTTCGTATTCAAAATGCGAATGGGCGCTGGCAATCAAATCGAACAGCACAATGCTCATGCGTTCTTTATCGCCGGCTTCGTTGGCTTGGTAGAATTTATTGATGTGGAACACAAGCTCTTGATGCTGCTTGTCGATGTCGTGAAAACCCGTGTCCAAATCGGACGTCCACTCGATGAATTTCATGTTCTGTTCTCTTGCGCAATGAATTGATTTAACAAGATGATTATAGCCGTTATCCCGATATCCGACCAAGCGGCTTTTCGCCCTTTGTTGCGCAATTTAGACAATTATTAACCTAACTCAAATCGTATCCGTGCCCAAACGGGGCGGGCATTCGGGCGGATACGGGTGCAGGCTGCTTTTCGGCTTCACGATGCCAGCCGGCGGTGCAGTTCAATCACTTTTTCTGGCAGCAGTTTGCGCATGCAGTCGTGGTGTCCCAACGGGCATTCGCGCTGGGCGCAGGGGCTGCACGGCAGGTTCAGCGTGGCGATTTCGGCAGTGTCGCTCAAAGGCGGCGCATGCTTCGGGTCGGTCGAGCCGTACACCGCCACCACGCGGCAGCCCACCGCGGCGGCAATGTGCATCAAGCCGCTGTCATTCGCCACCACGCCGTCGGCACACGCCAGCAAATCAATGGCCTCGCCCAAATCGGTTTTGCCGCACAAATTCATGCAGCCGCCGCCCGCCATTTGGTTGATGGATTCGGACACTTCGAAATCTTTGGGCGAGCCGAACAGCCACACCTGCCAGCCCTGCGCCAGATAATGCCGCGCCGTTGCCGCGTAATGTTCGGGCAGCCAGCGTTTGGCCGTGCCGAATTCCGCACCGGCGCACAAAGCCATAATGTTCGGTTCGCGCGTCAGGCCGTATTTGTGCAGCGCCGCCGCCTGCCGTTCGGGGCGGACGCTTAATTGCGGAAAGGTTGAGCCGCCGAACGTCTCGCCTTTTTCATCGGCCAATGCGGTGTATCGGTCCACCATTAAATACAGCGCCTGCTTGTCCAGCTTGCGCGCGTCGTTCAGCCAGCCGTAACGGAATTCGCCCACATAACCCGTGCGCTGCTTCGCGCCGGTGGCCGCCGCCACAATGACGGATTTCAGCGAATTGGGCAACACGATAACTTGGTCGTATCCTTGCAGGCTTCTGCCCGTTTTCCAACGCTGCACGAAGGCCAGCGCGCCGTGCCCGAACGGGTTTTCAATAATGTTGCTGATTTCGGGCATCCGCTCGAACACGGCCATCGACCATTTGGGCGCGAACACGTCGATGTGGCAGCCGGGGTGTTTTTCGTGCAGGCGGCGGTATAGCGGCTGCGTCATCACGCAATCGCCAATCCATGAAGGCGAAATAATCAATATGCGCTTGGTCATAGGCGTTCCTTTTGAAAAGCAGCCTGCACCCCGTCAAATAGAGTGCAGGCTGCTTTTTGCATTTCCTGTTTTATAGTGAATTAAAATTGCAATGATACGGCGTTGGCTCGCCTTGACGTACTACTTGTACGCCTTGCGGCTTGCCGCCTTGTCTCATTTTTATTTTAATCCACTATATCGTTGGCAGACGGCCGCAACACGGCCGACCGTTATCCGCCGTTTCGGTTCGGCGCGGGTAGATGCCGCCATTATACGCCATCTGCCCGCCGTCAAAAAAGCAGCCTGCACCTTCGAAACACCGTGCAGGCTGCTTTTGCGTTTACCAAGCCTCACTGGGCACTATGGTTTTTTCCACGCTGTGGCGGCGCAGCACAAACCGTTTCCGCGCTTCCAGCCATTCGTACACATCGGTCGTTTTGTACTGGACGATTTGGTCGTCCCGCCCTTCGATTTCGCTGTAATGGCAGTTGGCGGAAACGAACAGGCGGCTGTTCGGTCGGTAATAGAAAATCTCCGCCTCTTCTTGACCGTCCCGCCGGTAGCAGCCGTGCAACGGATAATCGGTGCCGAGCGGGAAATCGTAGGTTTTGCCCGTGCGCGCGTCAATCATCACGCCCGATTGGCAGCTGATGCCGCAGCCCCAAATGGCCGGAATGTAATAGCTGCCGAAGCCGATTTTATCGTAGCGCGCATTTTTAATGCGGCTGCGGACAATATTCCACCGGCGCGGCACAATCGGCGCGTGATGATGGCCTTTATACACTTCGCCACTGGAATATTTGGCGAAATCATAATGCGGCTGATACGGTTTGCCGTGCGCGGCGGCAAGCAGAACGGCGGCAAGCAGCAGGGCTTTCATGGGGTTCTCCTTGTATAGTGCATTAAAATCGCAATGATACGGCGTTGGCTCGCCTTACCTCATTTTTATTTGGGGCTGACGTAGATTAGCAGTCATGCTAGTCTACAAAAATGCAGATAACCAAT
>ERZ772807.666-NODE-666-length-20679-cov-26.579713_pt1 | contig 20679 bp, 17 predicted proteins | sample MGYA00511472_ERZ772807 | MGnify/ENA primary metagenome ERZ772807 (study PRJEB29015, sample SAMEA2737947) | human oral metagenome | biome: human oral; feature: human-associated habitat; material: dental | place: China | collected 2039 ...
CTGTAGTGAAGCACTCGCATGGACACTGTAAGGGTTTTATATAGAACGGCTCCTCGTATGAGGGGCCGTTTTAGTATATATGCTAAAATTTCATAATGAGAATCATTCTAATATACGTATAGGGGTATGTCTAAAAATTTGAATAACTGTTAAAATAAAATATAACTGTTTTGTGATAAAGAAGGCAGGTGATGTATTGTATCGATTAATACTACAGCGTTTGGCAAGTATTGTAGGTATTTTATTGGTTGTTACCATCGGTACATTTGTATTGATAAAATTATCTCCTATTGATCCCGTGTCGATGAAGTTTAATCTTCTAGGAGCTACACCAGATCCAGTTGTAGTTGCACAGATACGAGAGCAGTTGGGGCTCAATGACCCTTGGTGGCAGCAATACCTACGTTGGTTAGGTCAAATTGTACAAGGGGACTTTGGTGAGTCCATTCTGTATGCTTTACCAGTGGCAACCATTCTTGAAGGTGCATTGCCTAATACCTTGGGGCTAGTATCTTTAGCTCTTGTTATGGGAATTGTGGTGACCATACCCCTCGGTATGCTATCTGCAAAGTATCAAGACTCATGGGTGGATCATGGGGTTCGTCTCGTTACATTCTTAGCGTTAGCAATCCCTGGGTTCTGGGTCGGTTTATTATTACTGTACTTATTCGGTGTTAAATTACAGCTAGTGTCGGTAACGAATACCAATGGCTTTTCTGCCTATGTTCTGCCCGCGGTAACCCTTGCTTTATGGATATGTGGTCTCTACATTCGTCGATTGCGTAATGCTATTTTAGAAGTGTCGCGACAGCCCTTTGTACAGGGGGCGCGAGCATTAGGCTTGCCAGAATGGATGGTCTACACCCGTTATATATTCCCTCATGTAGGTCTTATATTGCTGCCTATGATGGGAGTAACTATGGGCGCTATGCTAGGTGGCTCCGCCGTTATTGAAACGGTGTTCTCCATAAAAGGCATTGGTTATATGATGGTGCAGGGCATTATGGCTCGTGATTATGTATTGATGCAAGGTTATATCATTTGGATTACCTTGGTATTCATCGTGATTAATATCATCATTGATGTATTGAGTGTTTGGCTGAATCCGAAGCGAAGAGCCGCCATAAAAGGAGGCTCCTATGAATAGACAAAAGCCCTATACTTTATACGCTATGTTCGTATTAGCAGTTCTGTGGATCGTATTCTTCTTATGCGCTCCCTATATAGCACCCTTTGATCCTGAAACGACGAGTATCGCGGACCGCTTACAAGATATTAGTAGTACCCATCTATTAGGTACTGACCAACTCGGTCGTGATGTGTGGTCTCGTATTCTGTACGGTGGTAAAGCCTCTTTAGGGATTGCTTTCACCATCATTGGCATTAGTGGGGCCATTGGCATCGCTATTGGTGGATTAGCAGGATTCTCTACACCTAGCATTGACCGTTGGTTATCTCGCTTAATTGATTTGGTACTTGGCTTCCCGAATATGGTTATCGCCATTGCTTTCATCGGTATTATGGGCCCTAGTATAACGAATGTAATCATTTCCTTGTGCATTACGAAATGGGCGGAATATGCCCGTATCACTAGAGGCCTCGTACAGATTGAACGCCACGCGGAGTACATTACCTTTGCTCGTATGTCAGGTGCTTCAAATCTACGAATTCTGTGGCGCTATATTCTGCCGAATGTATTGCCACCGTTGGTGATCGTTATTATTCAACATTTAGGGGACGCCATCATTTTGGTAGCCAGTTTTTCGCTCATCGGCATCGGTGTACAACCGCCGGATCCGGAGTGGGGCGCGATTCTGTTGAGTTCCCGAGATTTTCTACAAACGGCGCCGTGGCTGCTAATTTACCCAGGGCTCGCTATTTTTATTACCGTTGTTTTATTTAACTATATTGGTGATGCGTTGCGCGATGCCCTTGATGTATCTCGTTAACCGTGCTGTGTATAGATTTTTTATGGTGAAAGCCTCGACGAGGCAATGTATTTTAAAGGAGATATTATGAAACGTTGGTTGTTAGCATGTTTGTCCATGTTATGCATGGTAGCTCTCTTGGTCGGCTGTGGCAATGATACTGCTAAAGACGGTAAACAAGGGAAGCATATGAATGTTGGTTTGTATTGGTTTGGTGAAACATTAGACCCAACTCACGAATGGGATGCGTGGACATTGACTCGTATCGGTGCAGGTGAAAACTTAGCCGTTGTAACACCGGATATGAAATTTGCCCCACAATTGGCAGATTCTTGGGAAAATGTAGACCCTACAACATGGAAATTCCACATCCGTGAAAACGTTAAATTCCACAATGGTACTCCGATGACGCCTCAAAAGGTAAAAGAGTCCATCGAGTATACGATGAAACAAAGTGCTCGTTCCGCTAAAGCAGTTAAAATAGAGTCCATCACAGTAGATGGTCAAAACTTGATTATTAAGACTACAGAACCTAATGGTTCTTTGTTGTCCAGTTTGACTGAACCTGCTTTCGTTATCATGGATACTGCAGATCTTAAAGACGTAGCATCTAAACCAGTTCTTACAGGCCCTTATAAAATCACTGCTTTCAAAAAAGGTGAAACAATTGAACTCGCAGCCTTCGCAGATTACTGGGGCGGCAAACCAGGTCTTGATTCTGTAACTGTAAAAGACATCGAAGACAACAATAAACGCGCTATGGCGTTGCAATCTAAAGACGTAGACGTAATTCAAAAAGTGGACTCTGCTAACCGCAGCTTGTTCAAAGATGGTTTCAATATTCAAGATGTTGCTGGCGTTCGTGTATTTATGTTGAAAGCAAACCACACAGAAGCATCTCCATTACATGATAAAGCGGTGCGTTCCGCTATTGCTCATATCATTAACTATGACTCCATGGCAAAAATTATTGGTAACGGTTCCACACCAGGTGCGGCACCATTCCCGCCATCTGCCAACTTAGGCTATGATTCGATTGCTAATAAAGCGATGACAGATGTGGCGAAAGCTGACCAAATCTTGACTCAAGCTGGCTATGCTAAGAATGCAAACGGCATGTACGCAAAGGACGGTAAAGAATTATCTGTTACTATTGCTATTTGGGGGAAAGATACAAGCTTATACGAAGAAATTCAACAAGAATTGAAAAAAGCAGGTATTGCTGTAACTCTTAAAAAACTACAAAGCCCTGATGAAGTAGATACACTTGGTACAGATGGTTTTGATTTAGTAGAACGCAATGTAGTTACTATGTCTACAAATGATCCTTATTGGTTCCTCAGCTTGTTCTACAAAACTGGTGCGAAAGCAAATGTTGGTGGCTACTCTAACCCTCAAGTAGATGCGTTAATCGACCAATTGTCAGTAACATTTGATCAAAACGAACGCTCTAATATTGCTAAACAAGCACAACAAATCTTAGTTGATGACGTAGCAGATATTTATTTGTTGTATCCAAGTGCAACGGTTGTATCTACTACAAAAGTTAAAAATGTACCAGTACATCCAATCGACTACTACTTATTAACAAAGGATTCTACTATTGAATAAATCTGATTGTATCGTATTTGATAAGGTTACAATTTCATACGGTGCGGAGCAAGCGGTGCGCGATGTATCCTTCTCCGTGCCCAATGGTGAGGTCTTTGCTATCGTTGGTGAAAGCGGCTCTGGTAAATCTACGTTAGTTCGTGCCGCCTTTGGCATGTTGAAACAAGCTAACGTTAGCGGCCAAATTTTGCTAAACGGCACCGATGTTTCTACATTGAGTGATGGTGATTGGCGACAATTGCGGGGTACGAAGATTTCCATGATCTTTCAAAATCCCAGCGCCTATCTAAACCCAAATCGAACCGTAGAAAATCACTTCAAAGATTTATTCCGTGCCCATGGTGAAAGCTATGATGTAAGCCGCGTTATGGATATGCTTAATCTCGTTCACTTAACCGACGGAGAGCGTATCTTGCAGTCCTATCCGTTTCAGTTGAGCGGTGGTATGCAACAACGATTAGCAATAGCTTTGAGCCTTATCTTGAAGCCTGGTATCGTATTTGCTGACGAACCGACTAGTGCCTTAGATATGCTGGTGCAAGCCTCTGTATTGGACCTTATGAAAGAGGTAACGCAGGCTCTTGGAGCAACGGTGATTATCGTAACTCATAATATCAAGGCGGCTGCTCGCATTGCCAATAGCATCGGTGTTATGAATAAGGGGCAACTCGTTGAAGTGGGATCCACCACAGAGGTCATGGCCCATCCAAAGGATGAGTATACTCGTATTTTGTTAAAATCCGTAATGAAAGTGGTGTAGTATGATTCAAGTTGAGCATTTATGTAAACAATATACAAACCACCATCATACGGTTCGTGCTGTTGATGATGTATCTTTTTCTGTAGCGGAGAATGAACGGGTAGGTATTGCTGGTGGTAGTGGTTCTGGTAAAAGTACTCTACTTAGGTTGATTGCCTTATTAGAAAAGCCTACCTCTGGGAGTCTGCGACTCTTTGGTGAAGACGTAACATCCATTCAAAACCATACAGAAATATATCGTTCCATGCAGATGATGTTTCAAAATCCCTTGGCGGTTATTCCTCCAAGGATGAACTTAGAAGCATTTCTCTTAGAGCCGTATATCAATTATGGTCTTATGGATGTGGCGGCAGCAAAGGACGATATTCGTAAATGGATGCAACGAGTAGATTTGCCTGAGAATACGGTTAATAAATACCCTCACGAAGTCAGCGGTGGTCAACTGCAACGGGTCGTATTGGCACGGATCATGCTGATGAATCCTAAACTAGTACTCTTTGATGAACCTACATCGGCCCTTGATGCGGTAAACCAAAAGCTGGTGCTAGACCTCCTACAAAAACTACATACGGAACAACCCTTTGGATATGTGTTCGTCAGCCATGACATCGGACTATTACAAGCCGTAACAGACCGAATCATCGTCATGAAAGACGGGCAAATCGTAGAAACTATCGAATCAAAACGACTCAAAGAAGCAGTACATCCATATACACAAGCACTTGTAGAAGCGAGTGTGTAAAAGTAAAGAGCCCCTGTTTGGAACAGGGGCTCTTTTAATTATCTTTCATAATCCTCCCTTACGATAAAAGAAATCATATATTTTCTTTCAGAAAGAGGGGTTAATTATGACAGCAGTAAAGCATGAATGGCGCAAGCACGAAAAGGGTTTGTATTGTCCGAAGCAGCAGGCGGTGCAGGTTACGGTGCCACGCATGAAGTTCCTCGTGCTGGATGGCTCAGGAAATCCAAATCATGCGGCTTTTGCCGATGATATTGAGACGTTATATTCGTTGTCCTACGGGATAAAGATGTTGCCGAAAAAGGGCGTGATGCCGGATGGGTCCTTTGATTACACCGTGTATCCGCTGGAGGCGCTTTGGAAGCAGATTGAGCATACGGATCAGTTTGACAAGAATAATTTGCAATACCGGGTGATGATCAGACAACCTGATTTTGTGACGCCTGACGTGTTGGAGGCGGCCATTATTAATGTGTCCAAGAAAAAATCGTTGCCTCGATTTAAGGACGTGCGACTCGAATCGATTGAGGATGGGGATTGCGTGCAGATATTACATGTCGGGCCTTATGATGATGAACCGGACTCGTTTATGAAAGTAGATGAATTCTGCTCTGCTCATAATTTGCAACGTGTTAACGAGGAGTGGCATCGGGAAATCTATCTGTCCGATGCGCGAAAGGTGGAGCCCGCAAAATTGAAGACGGTACTGCGTGTGCAGGTAAAAAGGGGATAGTATAAAACTGTCATAATAAACTTAATCGGATTTATCAAGGAGGCGCCTTATGGATCTGCATAGTTTTTTCTTATTATTCCCCAGTATTTTCATGTTGCACGAACTTGAGGAAATACTTTTATTTCCTCGCTTTATGGAGCGGAACCCGCAACTGCAACGACGACTTTTATCAGGGGCGTTTACACCTTTCAGAATCAATGCAATCATCTATCAGGAATTCATACTCTTGTTGATTATACTGGGCTTAAGTATATATTTTGAAAGTTTCGATTTTTATCTCACCATAATCATAGCCTATATATACCATGTAATCGGGCATGTATTTCAAAGCATAATCCTGCGACAATATATCCCAGGTGTCCTCAGTGGCATTATCACAGCCGGATATTGCACATATCAGATATATGATGCGGTGTCGGCGAACTATATGCTATTGGCCTATTCGTTCGTAACACTGTTGATTATTTTCGTTAATATCGCTGTGAGTTTTAAAATTCTTCAAAGCCTGCAACATGACTGATTAATTTGGTAAAAATTAACTATACTTCTAATTAATAACTGATGCTTGATGTATAAAAGGACGTCCTACCATTAGAGAAAATTATCTTTGATAGTAGGTCGTCCTTTTTTATGTAAGCGTTTTAAAGTATAGTTGGTTAGTATCCCTATGGGTTGCATAATTACAATTTAATAGAAACTTATACAGGCGCTATTCAATTTCCGCTTTCAAATCAATTATTTTTTTTGCTACTATGCAACCAGGGCAGTCACAGAATTTTGCGCCTTTTGCCTTAATGTCTTTAGCGTGTTGCAATAGGTTAGCGGCGCCTTCTTCGCCGAGAATTTGGACTGCTAGTTTAGAACCTGCAAAGCGGATTGTTTCGTCGATGAGTGCAATGTTTTGCTCCGCAACAGATACGAGTTGTTTTGTAAGTTCTTCTTGCTCAGGTTTGCCTTCTGCATTGATCCAAGATTGAGCGAATTCTTTTAATGTTGGATTGCTTGTAGGTGCATCTAATAAAGCTTGTACGAGTTCTTTTACTTGTGTATGTGTCATGATGGCCTCCTTTTATAAACTACTAACTATATAGAACAGTGCGCTAACTAGTATTATATGAGCACATGCTCCTCTTATTGATTTCATTATAGCACCTACAATTGTTTTGACTAGTAGAATGATTTGTGATAGATACTATTAAATGTGATAGATTTATTGTAAATCCTATATAAAATTTTATTAGATAAATTATGAAGGAATTTTCATAATTTATAGCGAATAATAAAGTGTAAGTGTTTTGGAACTTGTATTATATTTTGATTAGGCGTGGGAGATTAATTATGTGCATATCTGTAAATAGAATTATTTCATGTCAAGATTTGTTAGATTTAAAACCAGATGAGTTTATTCCTTGTAGCGTAATTATTTCGGACGGCTTGCCTATTGATATAGTTTTAGATTCAGAAATATATATACATGAGGCTTATGATTATATAGTTGTAGGGGATAAAGAGGAATTCATTAATCATATCTTTGAAAATAAATTAAAGAAGTATTGTCATGATAAAATTATACGTGAGCGACACATTACACCAATAATTAAACAGTTGGAGAAGATTATAAGAACAATACCTTATGAGTATATACAAGGCAATGAAGAAAATCTTGAACGACTTAATTATGATGATACTCACATGCTTTTATATGAATTAAAAATTAGTATGGATAAGTATCAGGCGTTAACTTTTGAAGCAGATTATGAGGATGAAGACTATAGTCCAAATTGGGATTCTGATACAATTTATACGAGAGCTGGATATACTGTAAGACATGGTGAGCATGCTTCTAAACGATTATCTATTTTATTTAGATTAAGTGATCTTTATGGTAGAAATCTTAGGTGGGATTTTGAGCGGTATTGTTGGTTTATTGAAAACTATCGTAGCAATTCTAAAGCTACTTATGCTAACAAACGTCGAAGAAGAGACTTAGAGGCTTTACGATATTATGAATCTCATGATGGGCTTATAAAATATACAGAAGACTTTGGTAACAACATAGATTAAGTCAAATAGTTAGTCGGGTAGATTGTAGGATTGGATTCATGTATATATCTAATCCTACCCCGTTTTATGGATTAATCATAATCGAGAAATAATATTTAGAGGTGTGGTTGGAAATAACCATTGACAATAAATTTGTTTAATGATAAAATATGGGCAAGATAAAAAAGTTGTTTCCTTCTTATTTTTTTGAAATGATGAAAGGTGGTTGCGCATAACCACATTATATTGTGTTTGCTGAAGGTAGGTGGATAAATAATAGAAAATATTGAACTTGATTGTTTGAATTATATTTGATTGTTAGTTTGGTTTGAAAAAACTGATTAAACGAAATTATGGATACAAATAGAATGTTATTTGTGTAATTTTTTTAAAATGATATATATTGGTTATCTGAAACCAGGAGGTATTTATGCGATCTAAAATTATGTTAGCAAAAGAAATTTATGATAAAAGTGAAAAACAAATTTTACAACTAGAACGAGAATGGTATGCTGGGCGTTACTTAAGTAAAGTTAACGATTATTACGACCTAAATGTTATGGCTGCATTAATCTATTTACTAAAAAAATATAATGGTTCATTTGTTGATTTAGATAAATATATTAGCTCCAATAAAATAAACAATCCTAACTTTCAAAATACAATGAAAAAATACATTTTCAAACCTCATGTGCAAGAGTTTTTACAAAAGAACCTAAATATTGATGATTTATTATTAATTGGAATTGCTTTGTTTTATAATGAATATAAAATGAGTAGGACCAATAATAGTATCGAAGGTAATGAATCTCTAAATCAAACATTGGAATATTTGTTGAAAATAGAGAATCTTGATAGTTTCTCATTAATGCAAGTAGGTTTAAATGATGGGACTATACTATTGGATATGGTTAAGCGCTATAATCTTAAAAGCTATTATGCCTATAATTGTGATTCTCAGCTAATGGTTTCATTACAGCTGCGAGTACTATTATTAGAATTGTTAGATTCTCAATTGGTAGAAGCTAATATTTTAAATGGTGCATTTGCAGTAAGAAATCAATTATTTGATCGTATTTTATGTGTACCTCTTTGGAATCATAGGCTCGATAAGACGTTAAGACTCAATCCTATAGTTAAGAATCGGATGGATGAGATAGGAAAGATTCCTGTAAACACTGACTGGCTAGAGGTGCTAGCTGCTTTTGAACAACTTGCTGATGATGGGATTATGGTTGCATTGATGACAAACTCATCTTTAACAAATTTCCAGAATCAAGCAATTCGCGGCTACTTTGTGGATCGAGGCTATATTCAATCTGTAGTTGAATTACCAGATTCCTTGTCAGAGTTTACTAGAATTCCTTTATATGCTGTGGTTTTATCTCATAATAATAATGAGATAAAGTTTACTGATGCCAGCGAGTCTTATATCCAAGAGAGACGATATAAAAATATCGATTTAGATGGATTGAAAACCTTAATCAGTGATAATACTGAAAATAGTTGTGTCGTGAGTAAATCTAGAGTATATGAGGAAGAATACAATCTTTTACCAAAACGATATACTGTTGAACCAATTACTTATGATGGGATTCCTCTAGGGGAGATTTGTAATATTAGTCGAGGTCCTGTTATTCCATCAAAAGAGCTAGATGAAATTACTACTTTAGAAGATACAGGTATTAAATATGTGTATTCACAAGCACTAGATAGCCAACAAGTAGATATGTCTCAATTACCCTATGTAGATAAATCTAAATTAGGAAAATCATCTCAGGTGATAGAAGAAGATAGTTTAGTTTTAACTAGAACATCTCCATTTAAAAGTAATATGTTACATCTTCAGCCAGGTACTGGTGTCATTATTAATGGGAATTTATTTTCTATTACAATTGCACCTAAATACAGAAACCTGTATTTATTAGATTATATTGCTGCATTTTTTAATAGTTCCTTAGGCCGAGAACAAATTGAACTATTAGCATCAGGATCAGTTATAAAATCAATATCTATAAAAGATTTGAAATCATTAGCTATTCCTAATGTATCAATTGAACAGCAACGTAGATTTTTAGGTCATAAAGATAAAATTATAGAAATGCGTATGGAACTTTTAAAGCAACTTGATGATGTTAATCAAGAGCTTAATAAATTAGTAGAGGAGGAATTCAATTGGTAGCGTTTACACCTAACTTACAAGATGTCACATTGTTAAGTGATGCAATTAAATATATTACAGATGAATTAACGAATGCATTTAAATGTAATCAGTTGCAATCCGTACTTAAAAAATATCACTATCCAGTAATTGAAAAAACTGTGGAGCCATATTTTGATGCTAGTTTACCTAATGGAAAAATTCTAGTATTAGGTGGGGCCTCTTGTCCAGTGCGTCATTTAGAGGCGACGTTTAAGGCATTAGGTCTCTCAGATCGTTTAGAATATTGCTTAGATTATAATGCGCTGAAAAGATATGAGTTTGAGCGTTTGCGTAATAACCACCACTATAGACTTATTATTGTGGGTCCGATGCCACATTCTACTCAGGGAACAGATGATTATAGCAGTGTTATTACTAGAATGGAATCATCTGATGAATTTCCTAAGGTCGTTAGGGCAATGAATAATGGTGAGCTTAAAATCACTAAAAGTAATGTGAAAGCAATTTTGACTAAAGAGAAAAGTAGTGGATTTATCGCTGCTTGATAAGTAGATACGGAGGTACCATGAGTTTAAGTAGTCGTGTAAATGAAAAAGCGTCCCTCATTTGGGCAATTGCAGATAAATTAACGGGTGTGTATAAACCACACGAATATGGAGAGGTAATATTGCCCCTTACAGTTCTAAGACGGTTTGACTGTATTTTAGCCGATACAAAACATGCTGTGCTTGATACATATAATAAATTAAAAGATCAGAATTTGGATTTATTAGATGGTTTATTGTATGAAGTAGCTGGCCATAAATTTTATAACATCAGTAAGTATACATTTAAGACCTTGCTTGATGACCCTGATAATATTGAAAGTAATTTCAGAGATTATATCAATGGTTTTTCTGATAATGTGCAAGATATTATTAGAAAGTTCAAATTTGATAATCATATTACAACAATGGCAGATAAGCATATTTTGTATATGGTAATAAAAGAATTTACTACTGATAAGGCTAATTTGCATCCGAATCATATCAGTAATCTTGAAATGGGTTACGTATTTGAAGAGATTATCCGGCGATTTTCAGAAGCTCACAATGAAGATGCTGGTCAGCATTATACCCCTCGTGAGGTGATCCGTTTAATGGTTAATATTCTCTTCCATGACGATAATGCGGTGCTAAGTGGACAAAATGTGGCTCGTACCATTTATGATTGTGCTTGTGGTACTGGTGGGATGCTTTCAGTAGCAGAAGAATATCTTGCGAACTTGAATAGCACATCTAAACTGATTTCATTTGGCCAAGAATTGAATGATCAGACCTTTGCAATTTGTAAGGCAGATATGCTCATTAAAGGCAATGATGCAGAACGTATTAAAAGTGGCAATACACTATCTGATGATCAATTTTCAGGTGAAACCTTTGACTATATTATTTCTAATCCGCCATTTGGCCGAGAATGGAAAAATGAAGAAGCCATTGTTAAAAACGAAGCTAAATTAGGCTTTGATGGCCGATTTGGCCCTGGTTTGCCATCAACAGCTGATGGACAAATGCTATTTTTAGAAAATGCTATTAAAAAGATGAACCCTCAAGGTGCTCGCATTGCGATTATTCATAATGGGTCACCATTATTTACAGGTGATGCGGGTAGTGGCCCATCAGAAATTAGACGATATATTCTGGAAAATGATTTATTGGAAGCTATCATTGCTTTGCCAAATGATATTTTCTACAACACTGGAATTGCAACCTATATCTGGGTACTTTCAAATAAGAAAGCTGGTACACCTCGAGAAGGTAAGGTGCAACTCATTAATGCTAATGATTTATATGAAAAACGACGTAAGTCATTAGGCAATAAACGAAATGATATTCCTGAAAGTGCTATTCAAGAAATTACAAAGATATATGGTGAGTTTAGAGAAACTGAAATCAGTAAAATCTTTGATAATGAAGACTTTGGGTATACAAAAATTACGGTTGAACGACCAGTACTTGATGAAGATGGCAAGCCTGTATTGGTAAAAGGTAAGCTAAAAGCTGACACCAAACGTCGCGATACTGAAATCATACCGCTTAAAGAAGATATAGAAACATACTTCAAACGTGAGGTATTACCGTTTGCTCCAGATGCATGGATTGATACAAAGAAGAATAAAATTGGTTATGAAATTCCGTTTACACGTCATTTTTATAAATATGTAGCTCCACGCCCATCTGATGAAATTATGGCTGAGATTAAGGCTTTGGAAAATGATTTGGATGGTGCTCTAGTAGAGGTGTTTAAATAATGCGAGAAATGAAAGATAGTGGAGTTCAATGGCTTGGAATGATACCTAAGGCATGGGACTTAGACAAAATCGTATCTTTATATAGTGAGAGAAGTACTAAGGTTAGTGATAGAGACTATCCAGCTTTATCTGTTACTAAACAAGGCATTGTACCTCAATTAGAATCAGCAGCAAAAACTGATAATGGTAATAATAGGAAATTAATCAAAAGGAATGATTTTGTTATTAATAGTCGTTCTGATAGACGGGGATCTTGTGGGATATCTGAATACGAAGGCTCTTGCTCTTTAATAAATACGGTATTGGCTCCAAAAAATAATATGATTAATCAATATTATAATTATTTATTTAAGACAGAGTTGTTTGCGGATGAATTCTATAAATGGGGAAATGGAATTGTTGATGATTTGTGGTCTACTAAATGGAGTGGTATGAAAAATATTATGGTCCCATTTCCCCCTTTAGAAGATCAACGAGTAATTGTAGATTATCTTGATATTAAATGTACTCAAATTGATACTATTATTGCTAAAGAGCAAGCTGTTATTGAAAAGGTACAGGAATATAGACAGTCGATAATTACAGAGACGGTCGTTAGAGGACTAAGCACAAATGACTTATTTAAACCTATAAATTGTGAATGGATAGATAGGATTCCTAATGGGTGGAATCTTATTAAATTTGGTATGATTACTACTATTAAGAGTAATCTGGTTAGTCCGTTAGATTATCCAAATTTGTTACAGATTTCTCCAGAAAATATAGAAAAGGATACTGGAAATATTTTTGGTATTAAAACCGTTAGAGAAACAGGTATAATAAGTGATAATCATTTATTTAATAAAGGTCAAATAATATACTCTAAAGTTCGACCTACTTTGAATAAGGTTATTATTGCGGATTTTGACGGATTGTGTAGTGCAGATATGTATCCTATTGAGACAATAGTTAATGTAAAATATTTAGTTTATTTCATGAGGTCTAAACTCTTTGTTTCTCAGGTGGACCGTATATCTTCAGATCGAGTAAAAATGCCCAAAATCAATAAAATGGAACTAAAGCAATTATTTTGTTTTATTCCTTCTGAAGAGGAGCAAAAACGGATAGTTGAACTTCTTGATAGTAAATGTAATAAAATTGATAAGGTTATTTTGGAAAAACAAGTATTGATTGATAAACTTACTGAATACAAGAAATCCTTAATTTATGAAGTCGTAACAGGTAAAAAGGAGGTGCCTCATGTCTGAATTTGACGTAAAAGAAAAGCGTTTTGAAAGTGATATTGAATCAGCTTTATGTACTACAGGCGGATATGTAAAAGGTGATCCAAAGGTATTCAATCGTGAATTGGCTCTTGATACTGAAACACTGTTGTCTTTTATCAAACAAAGCCAACCAAAGAAATGGGAACGGTATACGAAGTTATATGGAGACTCTTGTGAGCAGCAGTTTTTAAAGCGCTTTAATGATTCTGTAGAGCATGAGGGTTTGTTATATGTTTTGCGTCATGGATTTAATGATAGAGGCATTACTTTCCGTGTTGTGTATTGGAAACCAGAGACTTCTATGAATGAAACTGCACGAGCACAATATGAATCTAATATATTCCATTGCACTCGGCAGTTGCATTATTCTGTGTCAAATAACAACAGTGTAGATATTGTCTTGTTCTTAAATGGTATCCCTGTTGTTAGTATGGAATTGAAATGTCAGTTTACAGGACAGAATGCAACAAATGCGATTTCTCAATATAAGTTTGATAGATCTAACAAAGACCAAATCTTTAAGTTTAATCGCCGTGTGTTAGTTCATTTTGCAGTGGATTTAACAGAAGTGCATATGACAACAAAATTAAATGGGAGTAGTACGTATTTTCTTCCATTTAACCAAGGTTCTAATGGTGCTGGTAATGTTGGAAGTGCTGGCAATCCTAATTCTGATACGTACGATACATCCTACTTATGGGAATCTGTTCTTCAACGAGATAGATTGTTAGAAATTTTGCAAAAATATATGCATTTATCCGTTGTGAAAGATAGTGCTGGTAATATTACTGATGAAATATTGATTTTCCCGCGCTTTCACCAATTAGATGTGGTAACAAAATTGTTAGAACATGTAAAAGAGAATGGTGCTGGGCACAATTACTTGATCCAACATTCTGCTGGCTCTGGTAAGTCTAATTCTATTGCTTGGTTGGCACATCGCTTGTCTGGTTTGCATGATAAGGATGATAAGAAGATTTTTCGGTCTACCATTATTATTACTGATCGAAAGGTGTTGGATAGTCAATTACAGAATACAGTCTCTCAATTTGACCACACTCCAGGGGTCATACAACGTGTAGATAAGACCTCTAAACAGTTAAAAGAAGCTATTGAAAGTGGTACGCCTATTATCATTACCACATTACAAAAATTCCCTGTTATTTATGAAGAGGTGAAAGCACAAAGTTGTAATTTTGCTGTCATTGTAGATGAAGCACATTCTTCTCAAACTGGATCTGCAGCTCGTAAATTAAAACAAGCTCTTGCAAATACAGAAAAGGCGCTACAAGAATATGCTGATTGGGCTTATGAAGATGAGAAAAATACTTTAGATGAAGAGGATAAACTCGTTAAGGAGTTAGTTGCACAAGGTCAGCATGATAATCTGTCTTTCTTTGCCTTTACTGCAACACCTAAAGCAAAGACTTTGCAACTGTTTGGTACTCGTGATGAAATGGGAGAATACCATCCATTCCATATCTACTCTATGCAACAAGCCATAGATGAAGGTTTTATTCTTGATGTTCTAAAAAATTACATGACTTACAATACATACTATAAAATAGCGAGTCTTGTTGATGTTGATATTGAATTGGATTCAGCAGCTGGAATGAAAGCTATTCGTAAATTCCAAACCTTGCATCCTCATAATATTACGCAAAAAACAGCGGTTATGTTGTGCCATTTTATGGATGTTACTAGACATAAGATTGGTGGTCGTGCAAAGGCCATGGTTGTTACACCGTCAAGATTACATGCAGTTCGCTATGTTCAAGAGTTTCGTCGTCAGATAGAACAAATGGAATCTCCCGATTTAGAAGTACTGGTAGCCTTTTCTGGTGAGATTGATGACAATGGAAGAACATATACTGAAGAGTCTTTGAATATAGATAAAGATGGTAATCACATTAAGGAAAAAGCTTTACCAGGTACATTCCATAACGATGAATATGGCATGCTCATCGTTGCAGAGAAATATCAGACTGGTTTTGATGAGCCTTTGTTGCATACCATGTTTGTAGATAAAAAGCTTTCAGGGGTAAAGGCTGTTCAGACACTATCTCGCCTTAATAGGACTATGAAAGGCAAACGAGATACGTTTGTATTAGATTTCGTTAATAGTGAAGATGATATCTTGAGCTCCTTCGCACCATTCTATCAAGAAACTAAGTTAGATAAAGAAACAGATCCTAATACGTTATATGATGTTAAGTCAACGTTAGATAAGTTCAATGTTTATGATGTACATGATATAGAACAATTTGGAGAATTATTCTATAAAAGCCAAAATCAAACAATGGGAGATTTAGGGAAACTTCAATCGTATATTATGCCAGCTATCAAACGCTTTGAATCCTTAGAGGAAGCTGATCGAGATATTTTTAGAGGGACTCTACAACATTTTAATCGTTTATATTCCTTTATTACACAGGTATGTAGATTGTTTGATAAAGAACTCCATACCTTTAGTATCTATGCTAAGTTCCTTGCTATTCAACTGCCAAAAGAACATCAGAACCATGTCGATTTAGATGATAAGATAATGCTCGAGTATTACCGTTTGGAAAAAGGCTCCCATGGGTCAATTGATTTGGTACCAGAAGAAACTGGATTACAACCTATTACAGGTAAAGTAGGTCGTAAAAACAGCTTGATTACAACGATTAACGAGATTATTGAGGACTTTAATAAACGTTATGGCACTGAATTTACTGAAATGGATAAAGTAATATTGCAAATAGAACAAGATATTGCAAAAGATCCTAAATGGCGTGACTATATTAATAATAACGGATTTAAAACCTTTAAAATACTATTTGACCAAGAGTTTATGGGAATTGCTGTTAAGCGATTTAAAGTTAATGAAGAGTTCTTTAAGATGTTGTTAAAAGACAAAAAACTATTTGAGGACATTCGTGATGCTCTTGGGAGTGCTATTTATAGTCGTGTAGAAAATAATGTTATGAATTATGGCTTACCGGATAAGATGATGCATGGGATGTTTAATTTGAAACAACCAGAAAGTACGCGACTAGTAGCGGATAAGGAAGCTGAAAATTAGTATTGTAAGGGGAGACATGGTATATATGAGAAGAACCTTTTTTGACTTGTTAAAAAACTCGAAAGTTGATGTTAATTTTGAGTTGCAAAAGTTAAATAATTTATTTATACAAGAGTGTTGCTTCCATCGAAGGAAGTCGTATTCTTTGCATGATTTGGTTGCAGAAAATTTTGTCAAATATTATAAGCGAAGAGAACACTTTTTATCGCTTCACGAATTACTCAATGCTATTTATTTAGAATGTTTTAATATTTCTAAGTTTGATAAATATTTTTTATATGCTGAAATGTATGTAGATTTAATCTCTATATTAGATAACTTAGATAATCAAGAGATAGAAAGTCAAAAGAATATAATTAAAACTCAGATTGAAAGGGTTATTTCCTCTTTGGGATATAAGTTTATTGTTATTGACGATAGACAAATTATTGTAGAAAATAATGTATTTGCTAATGAGGCTGCACAGGCTGTAACAGAATTTGCTGATATAAAAGAAGCTTTAAGTATTTTGGAATATAATCACTTTTCTAATAAAGGTAATATTGAGAGAAAGAAAGAGATTCTTAAGAAAATTGCAGATTTATTGGAGCCCTGGAGAAAACCACTTAATAAATCTAGTGAATTAAAGGATTTATTAAAATCAAATAATGATAAAATTCAAGCTTTGGAGAAGTTGTTTTATATGTACAATAAATTCAATATTCGTCATAATAATGAGGATCAAATGCTTACGGGATTATCTAATCAAGAGATTGAATCTTGGTATGATAAGATTTATACTATGTCTCTATTTGTAATATTAGGAAAAGATGTAGCCCAAATTTTAGCTGATTTTAATAAGTTTGTGGATTAAAGACTTTATTTTAGTCTAAATATACCTTTTTAGAGTACAAAGGATAGTACGATGATAAAATTTTTAAGTGTACTTGTTACATTAGCTTTCATAGGTTCCATCAATGTTGCCTCCGCAGATGACTCGATGCGGTTTCGTCTTAATGGTAATTCTATTTATGACCAGCCCTATGGGGACAGAAATGAGTTTCCATGTCCTGACGGCGTAGGTAGTTGTACTATAACTGATAGCGATTATAAAAGCACTCGTAAAGGTCAATCGCTAGAGGTGTTTAATACTGTTGATGAGGCTAAGCAACATCTGAACTTTAATCCGCAGTTGCCAAGTGGGTTAGAGGAATTACGTCTTGTACATGTATCCATTGTGGATTACGATGTATTACAAGTCGTGTATGCCTATCATGAGCTTTTAAAAGATAAGTATTTTGACCGTGTAGATGATATGCCGAAATATATTAAGTATCGTGTATCGACTCTATCAGGTAATATCGCAGGCGATTATAAGGATTACTTACCTCAGAAAACAGATGTTGTAAATGGGATGACGGTAACCTATCGAATGGTGGATGATGCTGTGTATTTGGCATCTTGGGAATATGAGGGGCAGAACCATGTGTTCTTATTTAATGAACCAGTTTCTGTTGAGCGGGCTAAAGAAATGATTAACAGTGTAGAATATTGAAAAAACACTTTAAGTATAGTATATTCTAGATAGCCAATTGATAGTTTTGCAATTAACTACAAAATCCCTCGGAGCTGCAACTCCGAGGGATTTTTTACATTATTACGCTAATGTTAGAGCGTTGGGCTATGTGGCAGTACTGGTCAATCTAACAGTGTATTGTTATTTTATTTTCTGAAAGCCTCCGCGATGGAATGAATACCGTCAAATAGGAAACCGAAAGCGATAAAGTAGATAAATACCTCACCGGAAGCAATTGGCTTGAATATGAGTAACAGGCCTAATAGTAACAGAACAAGTGCGAGCCATTTTGCACTGACTCCCAGTAGTGATACCATGGAGTTGGCATTTCTGGATTTAATGAAAATGATGATAGCATCGATTACCATCCAGATGCCGATTGTGATCGGGAATACTAACGGTAGGAATGCAAATCCGCCGCATACGAGAAAGATACCGAATAGAGCATTGATAATACCGCTGATGAGATACCAGCCGCTACGCAATTCAGGGGGTAACATAAAATAATTTATAATGGAGCTGACTGCACTGACAAAAAAGATAATAGAAAATAGCCAGGCAAAAGCCATGAGATTAATAACGGGGTTTAATAGTAAGAATATCCCCAGGATAATGCTTACAATACCCGATACAATAAAGAAGAATTTGCTTGAACCACTCATAATAATTCCTCCAATCTTTGGTACTGCTTATTTTCAGTATGCGTGAAATCATGGGGAATGTCAAATTGTAACGATAAAACTGTGCTTTCACAAAACTCACATGTCCATCCTGTTGACACAGTTCTATAGAATACCGTATAATACTTTTATATCTTAAATCAAGCGATGAACGGGTATAAAGGTTTACAAATCCTGCTTTCAGAGAGTTGCCGGCTGGTGCGAGGCAATAGAGGTTGTACGCTGACACTCTCCCGTGAGCTTTGATGGCGAATACAGCAGTAGTCATTGACGGTGGTTCCGTTATACCCGAAACGAGTCCCAATTAGGGTGGTACCGTGTTATGAATATAACGCCCCTTTGAGCAACGACGGTTGTTCTGAGGGGCTTTTTTTATTGTAAAAGTCTAGTAAAAGCACTGATATATATGATGTCGACATTGGTGATGTTACAAACTTTCACTATGGATAGATATAATAAAGTATTATGTTTTATGAGGATAGAAAAGGTGGCTATTATGGAACAGAATCGCGTATATTTCTTTGATACAACGCTTCGTGATGGGGAACAAACACCAGGTGTATCTTTACAAACTCCTGAAAAAATTGAAATTGCGAAAGGCCTTGCACGTCTCGGCATTGACGTTATTGAGGCCGGTTTCCCGGCTGCATCCCCTGGGGATTTTGAAGCGGTACAAACGATTGCACGCGAAGTCAAAGGTGCAACAATTTGTGCGTTGGCTCGTGCTAATGAAAAGGACGTACAAAAAGCGATTGATGCGTTGAAAGATGCGGAACGTAGCCGTTTACATGTATTCATTGCTATTTCCGAACTTCATATGGAATATAAATTAAAAATGACTCGCCAAGAGGTATTGGATAAGGTTAAATCCGTATTGGCATATGCAAAAGGTAAGGTTGATGAAATCGAGTTCTCTGGTGAAGACGCGGCACGCTCTGATTTAGATTTCGCATGCCAAGTATTTGGTGTTGCAATTGCTGGTGGCGCTACAATTATTAACGTACCAGATACAGTAGGTTATATGAACCCTAATGAGTTCGGTGATAAAATCCGCTACATTAAAGAACATACATCAGGAATTGAAAATGCAATTATCTCTGTTCACTGCCATGACGACTTAGGCCTTGCCAATGCGAATACGTTAGCCGCTATTAAAGCAGGTGCACGCCAAGTAGAAGGCACAATTAATGGTCTGGGTGAACGGGCTGGTAACGTAGCGATTGAAGAAGTGGTAATGGCTCTTAAAACACGCCATGATTATTTCGATGACCTCCAAGTGAACATCGATACAAAACAATTTACGAAAGTATCTAAACTTGTGAGTCGTTTAACAGGCGTTGTAGTTCCTCCAAATAAAGCAATCGTGGGTTCTAATGCATTTGCTCATGAGTCTGGTATTCACCAACATGGTATGATGAGTAATCCTGAAACGTATGAAATCATGACTCCTGAGTCCGTAGGTGCTGAAAAAACAGATCTTGTATTGGGTAAACACTCTGGCCGTCATGCCTTCGCTGATCATTTGGCAAAACTTGGTTTCCAATCTTTCGCTGAGGAAAAAATCAACGATCTCTTCGCTAAGTTTAAAGAGTTGGCAGACCGCAAAAAACAAGTATACGATGATGATATCGTAGCCCTTGTTGTAGATAATCTTCACCACAAAAAAGCATTCGAGCTCGTGGCTCAATATTACAAATTGGGCGAGAAAGGCTATGCCTATGCTGACGTTCGTCTCATGACTCCAGATGGTGAAAGAGCGGATGCTGCCGTAGGTGACGGTCCAGTAGATGCATCCCTTAAAGCGGTTGAACGTGTGGTTGGCTTGCCAATCAGCTTAAAAGACT
>ERZ772807.667-NODE-667-length-20674-cov-6.051457_pt1 | contig 20674 bp, 18 predicted proteins | sample MGYA00511472_ERZ772807 | MGnify/ENA primary metagenome ERZ772807 (study PRJEB29015, sample SAMEA2737947) | human oral metagenome | biome: human oral; feature: human-associated habitat; material: dental | place: China | collected 2039 ...
TCGACGGTGATGCCCATGGAGCGGGCGGTGCCGGCGATGATCTTGGCGGCAGCCTCGACGTCGTTGGCGTTGAGGTCAGCCATCTTGGACTCGCCGATCTCGCGAGCCTGAGCCATGGTGATCGAACCAACCTTGGCGGTGTTGGGGGTGCCGGAACCCTTCTGGACGCCGGCGGCCTTCTTGATGAGCTCGGCGGCGGGCGGCGTCTTGAGGACGAACGTGAAAGAGCGATCCTCGTAGACGGTGATCTCGACGGGGATGATGTTTCCACGCTGCGACTCGGTGGCCGCGTTGTACGCCTTGGTGAACTCGACGATGTTCACGCCGTGCTGGCCCAGCGCGGGGCCGACGGGCGGTGCGGGGGTGGCGGCGCCGGCTGCGATCTGAAGCTTGATCAGGCCGGTGACCTTCTTCTTCGGTGCCATGAATGCGGGTCTTTCTACTGAAGTTCTGGCCGACGGATGCCGGTCAGGTCGGCGCGACGGGCGGCGCCCCACTGGGTTCCAGCGGACACACTACGCCCAACGCACACAAAAGTGAATCATAACGCGTTCGCGGACCTGATCCCAAGTCCGGGTGCGTGATGTCACTGCTCGAGCTTCTCCACCTGGTCGAAGCCGAGCTCGAGCGGCGTCTCGCGCTCGAAGATGGTGACGAGGACCTTGAGCTTCTGCGTCTCGGGCATGATCTCGGAGATCGTGGCCGACATGGTCTCGAAGGGCCCGTCGATGACCGTGACGATCTCGCCAACCTCGTACTGGGTCTGGACGGCCTGCACGGGAGCGGGCTGATCCTTGGCGGCCTCGGCGGCCTCCTCCAGCACGTTGGGCGTCAGGAGCATGACGACCTCGTCAATGGACAGCGGCACGGGGTTGTGCTGGTCGCCGACGAAGCCGGTGACGGCGGGCGTCTCCTTCACGACCCGGTAGGAGGCCTCGTTGAAGTCCATGCAGACGATCGCGTAGCCGGGGATGCGGACGTGGCGAACGCGCTTCTTCGCGGTGCCGCGATACTCCATGACGTACTCGTCCGGGACCTCGACGGCGAAGATGTAGTCCTCCATGTTCTGGGTCGTGATGCGCTGCTCGAGGTTGGCCTTCACCTTGCGCTCGTGGCCGGAGTACGTGTGAATCACGTACCAGTCGCCGGGAGACATGTAGAGCTTGCGACGCAGCTTGGCGATGGCCTCCTCCTCGGCCGATGCCGGGGCTTCTTCTTCCGCCCCGGCTTCCTCGGCGGCGACCTCGTTGATCACCTCGTCAACGACTTCCTGGGCCGCTCCGCCTGCCAGCGCATCAGCGGTCTCCTGCTCGACCTTTTCCTGGGTCTCTTCGAGGGTCTGTTCCTCGGTGTAGTTCTCGTCGCTCACGGTGTTCCTCCTACGAAGTGGGGCCGGACCGTGAAAGAAACCCGCCTGCAGGTTCCTGCGGGCGGGTTCGTCGGTCTCAGCCGAAGATCAATGCACTTAGCTTACCGAATCCGAAGTCGAGTAGGCCAGCGAAAAGCATGATTGCGGCGACAAACACAACGACGACGACGAAGTACGTCCAGGTCTCGGAAGCCGTCGGATAGGTCACCTTCTTCATCTCGTCAATGACCTGCTTGAAGAAGAGCCAGATGCGACCAAAGAAGCCGGGGCGCTTCGCATTCTCGCCGACGGCCTCACCGCGCTTGCGGGTTGCCTCGCTCTTCGTGCGATCTCGGCGCGAGGATTCGGCGCCCGATGCAACACCTTCAGCCATGTGGATCCTCCTGCGAAAATATTAGCCTTAGCCGCAGGGCAGGCGGGACTCGAACCCACAACCGCCGGTTTTGGAGACCGGTGCGCTACCAATTGCGCCACTGCCCTACGCAGGAAAACCTGCCTGACGAACACTAGTGGATAGGGAAGCGTTTTGTCCACCGGAGGATCGCGCTCCCGCGTCGCACGGCCCGCGAAATCGACGCCAAGGCCTCGCATGAGAGGTAGAACACGCGCACATTGCGTGTGCGCGTAGCCCCGTCGCGCCCGACGTGGGACCATGGAGGGGTGACCACAACTCCTCGCACCCGTGTCTCTGATCGTTTCAACGCCATCACTCCGTCTGCGACGCTGGCCGTGGACGCCAAGGCGAAGGCCCTCAAGGCCGCCGGCCGCCCCGTCATCGGCTTTGGCGCGGGCGAACCGGACTTCGCCACGCCGGACTACATCGTCGAGGCCGCCGTAAAGGCCGCTCGTAATCCGGCGATGCACCGCTACACTCCCGCCGCCGGCCTGCCTGCCCTGCGCGAGGCAATCGCCGCCAAGACCCTGCGCGACTCCGGCTACGAGGTCTCGCCCTCCGACATCGTCGTCACCAACGGTGGCAAGCAAGCCGTGTTCCAGGCCTTCGCCGCCCTGCTCGGCCCCGGCGACGAGGCAATCCTGCCGACGCCGTACTGGACCACCTATCCCGAGGTGGTCAAGCTCGCGGGAGCCACCCCGGTTGAGGTCTTCGCCGGGGCGGAGTCCGACTACAAGGTCACCGTTGAGCAGCTGGAGGCCGCACGCACGCCGCGCACCAAGGTCCTGCTGGTGTGCTCGCCGTCCAACCCGACGGGAAGCGTCTACACGCCCGAGGAGCTGACCGCGATCGGGCGGTGGGCACTCGAGCACGGCATCTGGGTGATCTCCGACGAGATCTACGAGCACCTCCTGTACGAGGATGCCCGAAGCGCCCACATCGTCAAGCTCGTGCCGGAGCTGGCCGACCAGTCCGTGATTCTCAACGGCGTCGCCAAGACCTACGCGATGACCGGCTGGCGCGTCGGTTGGATGATCGGCCCCTCGGACGTCATCAAGGCCGCCCTGTCCTTCCAGTCTCACCTGACCTCGAACGTCAACAACATCGCGCAGGAGGCCGCACGCGCCGCCGTGTCCGGTTCCCTGGAGGCCGTGAGCGAGATGCGCGTCGCCTTCGACCGCCGCCGCCGCACGATCGTCGACATGCTGCGCCAGATCGAGGGTTTCGACGTTCCCACCCCCAAGGGAGCGTTCTACGCCTACCCCAGCGTCGAGCGCCTGCTCGGCAGGGAGATTCGCGGCCGCGTCGCCCACACCTCCGGGGAGCTCGCGGACCTGATTCTCGACGAGGTCGAGGTCGCTGCCGTTCCCGGCGAGGCCTTCGGACGCTCCGGCTTCCTGCGTTTCTCCTACGCCCTGTCAGACGATGACCTGGTCGAGGGCATCGGCCGCGTTCAGGAGCTCTTCGCCTGATGCGCCTCTCCTTCGAACGCGCGGACGAGGACGCACGCGGGACAGTTCTCCTCTCCCACGGCTACGCGGAGCACTGCGGGCGCTACACCCACCTGCGCCGCGCACTCACCCGCGCGGGATACGATGTCGCCTTCTACGACCACGCGGCCCACGGGACCTCGGACGGGCCCCGCGCCCGCGTGGATGTGGGCGCGCTCATCCGCGACTTCGGCGACGCCCGGCGCGCGGCACTGGCGCACGCCCGCACGCCGGACCTGTTCCTGTTCGGGCACTCGATGGGCGGGCTCATCGCCGCTGCCTCGACCATCCTGGACCCGACGCGGCTGCGCGGCACGGTGCTCTCCGCTCCGGCGCTGCGCCCACTCCCCCACGTCTCCCCTGCCCATGCCCGCATGCTGGCGCCTCTCGCGAGGCTGTGCCCCGGCCTCATCGTCGCCCAGGGGGCGTCCGACATGGCGGTCTCTCCCCTGTCTCGAGACCCCGAGGTTCAGCGCGCCTTCGATGCGGATCCGCTCACCTACAAGGGCGGCGTGCCGATCCTGACGGGCCTCACCTCGATCCTCCAGGGCGAGGAGGTGCTGCGGCGCGCCGACCGCCTGCGCACTCCGACCCTGGTCATGCACGGGTCGCACGACCTCATGGCGGACCTGCGGGGCTCGCGCGATCTCGTGCGGGGCGCGCTCGCCGCCCACCCGCGGGCCGACATCCACCTGCGCATCGTTGACGGCGCCTACCACGAGCTGCTCAACGAACCCGAGGGCCCCGGCCTGATCCGCGACATCGTCATCTGGCTCGGGGAGCACTGAGCCGTGGCGACGCCCGCGGTGCCGAACCTCACCACCCCACGCCCGACGCCGCCGGGCAGGCGCGATCTGATGACCCTGCCCAAGGCGCACCTGCACCTGCACTTCACGGGAGCGATGCGCCCCTCGACCATGATCGATATGGCCGCCGCCCAGCGCGTGCGCCTCCCCCCTCACCTGCTGCACATCGACGCCGCATCCATGCCGGCCGACGGGCGCGGTTGGTTCCGCTTCCAGCGCGCCTACGATTCCGCGCGCCACCTCGTGCGTTCCGAGGCTGCGATGCGCCGTCTTGTCCGCGAGGCGGCCGAAGACGACGCCGCCGAGGGCAGCGTCCGCATGGAGATTCAGGCCGACCCCACGAGCTATGCCCCCTACGTCGGCGGCATCACCCCGGCGCTCGAGATCATCATCGACGAGGCCCGCTCGGCCTCGGCCGACACGGGGGTCGACATCGGCGTCATCGTCGCCGCCTCACGGATGAAGCATCCCCTGGACGCGCGCACGCTCGCGCGCCTGGCCGCCTCCTGTGCCGGGGACGGTCCGGGTGATGTCGTCGGATTCGGTCTGTCCAACGACGAGCGCGTCGGCTCCACGGCGTCCTTCGCACCGGCCTTCCGCATCGCGCGCCGCGCCGGCCTGGTGGGCGTTCCCCACGGGGGCGAGCTCCTGGGACCAGCCTCGGTGCGCGAGGTCGTGGCCTCCCTGGCACCGGCGCGCATCGGGCACGGCGTGCGCACCAGCGAGGATCCGGACCTGCTCAAGGCCGTCGTCGACGCGGGCATCGCCTTGGAGGTGTGTCCCACGTCGAACGTGCACCTGGGGGTCTTCACCGACTTTTCCCACGTGCCCCTGCCGACGCTCATCGAGGCGGGGGCTCGGATCGCGCTGGCCGCCGACGACCCGCTCCTGTTCCGCTCACGCCTGGTCGCCCAGTACGAGGTGGCCCGCGACGTGTTCGGGCTGTCCGACGAGGCACTGGCCGACCTGGCCCGGTCCTCTATCGACGCGTCACTGGCCTCGCCCACGCGCAAGGCGGCGTGGAAGGCCGACATCGACGCGTGGCTGGCGGCCGAGCCCGCGGCGTAGGTGGATATCGGGCGTACGCGAGGGTGTTCGCCGTGCGGTGGAGCGTGCCCGCGTCGCTCCTGGGCCAACGCCGCCGGGTCCCTGTGTGCGTCGGCGAGGCCCTGTGTGCGTCGGCCTACCGGACGCGACGGCCGGGTTATTGGCGTCGCCGCGTCGGCGAGGCCCCCGCGTGCAGCGGCGGAAGTCTGCCCTCACGCGGATTAGGAAACGCCAAGCCCAGCGAGTTCGCCTCATGCGCATTGCGGGGCCAGCCCTCACGCGGATTAGGAAACGCTCCTACCGCACGAGGACCGTACCCGTTTCCCGCAGCAGGCCACCACGCGGATAGGTTATGAGGAGATGGATAGGTTATGAGGATACGGATAGGCTATGAGGCTATCCGCAAGCGAACAACCTATCCGTATCGTGACAACCTATCCGCGAAAGCGGGGACAGCGCGGACGCGGGCGGTTGCCTGCGGGGCAGGAGTCAACCTATCCGCGAGCGCGGGGCGCGGCGGCCGTTGCGCAACTGCTGCCTTCCCACGAACGCCGGCGAGCGGCTGGCACGTCACCGTCCGCGGCCTCGTCCCATTGCCCGCTCCCAACGAAAGCCGACGAAACGGCGATGCCACCGGCACGCGGGGCATGCCCACATGCCCCGCCACGAAAGCTATCCCTCCGCGCCAGCCGGGCGTTCGATGAACCTGCTCGCCAAGCGATGCACCTGCCTGACGTCCTTGCCTGCGAGGTCCCAGGTCCCCAGTTCGGCTGCGACCATCTCCGGGTGTTTCTTACTGATGTCCCGCAGCGCGTTGCCCACCGACCTTCTGACGTACTCGCTCGCGTTGCCTCTAAGCCTCGCCAGTCTCCGGATCGCTTCGCACGGGTTGTCGCGAAAGTACGGTCGGCTCGTCCATATCCGTAGCCCCTCGGTAACGGCCCGGCGCACATTCGGGCGTGCGTCCACGAGCCACTCGTCGATGACGGGAAGGGCGGCCTCGTATCCCCTGGTCGCACAGAACTCGTCGAAGGCCTTCGCGAGGACCTCCTGCACTCTCCAGTTGCCGTCGTTGGCGACGTTATCCCTGAGGAAGGCACGTTCGTCACGGTCTTGCGACAGGTGGCCCAGCAGGAAAACCGCGTACATACGCACCTGGTAGACCTCGGAGCGATAGGCCAGGTGGGCGAGCTTCGTCGCACGTTCGCGATCGAGACGGTCATAGTCGGCCCGGGCGCGGCTCTGTTCCTCCCGGAAGCCTCTCTCTATCGCCGAAAGCTCCATCTCCAGACCCTTGACATATTCGTTCACGACGTTTCCCCTTGCCGGTTTGGTAACGAACTTCCGGGTGGGACCCGGGCCCAGGGCCTGCGTCTGGCGACCGCGTAGGAGCGCAGGGCGCGCAGGAAGGCCGGGCCGGGGTCTGGCAACTGGCAACTGGCAACTGGCAACTGGCAACTGGCAACTGGCAACTGGCACGTTAACCCACCTCTGCGCAGGTTAACCCACTACGTGGAGCCTGGGCACCCGCGCCCAAGTGCCACCTCGTGGGTTAACGTGCGCGGTAAGTGGGCCCGCACCGCCACCTCGTGGGTTAACGTGCGTGCGGGGAGCCTCTGTCGGCTGGCAAAGCTCCGGCAGACACGCCCGTGCACCGGAACGCCGCGCAAGGAGGCCCGCACACCCGCAAGCCGACGCGCACGGAGGCCCCCGCGCCGGCAGGCGGGGGCGCCGAGGAGCTACCAGGTGATGCCGACCGCGACCGGCTCGGGCACCAGGGTCACGCCGAACGCATCGAAGACCCGCTCGCGCACGGCGCGGGCCAGGGCCTCGATGTCGGCGGCGCTCGCGCCGCCCCTGTTCGTCAGGGCCAGGACGTGCTTGGTGGACAGGGACGCGCGAGGAGGATCCCCGGCCTCGGGCAGGTGGAAGCCGCGAGCGCAGCCCGCATGGTCGATGAGCCAGGCGGCACTCGTTTTGACCAGGCCCTCCCCCGCACTAAAACGGGGCGCATCCTCGGGGAGGGAGGCCGCGACATCGGAGGGCAGGATCGGGTTCGTGAAGAAGGAACCGGCGCTCCACGTGTCGTGGTCGCCCGGGTCCAGGACCATGCCCTTACCGCGGCGCAGCTCCAGGACGGTCGAGCGGACCAGGGACGCGTCGGCGCGCGACCCGGCCTCGACGCCGAGGCGACGCGCCAGCTCGGCGTACATGACGGGGGCGCTCAGGGGCGAGCGTTCGAGGCGGAAGTCGACAGAAAGCACCACCCAGCGGCCGGTGGGACCCCACGGGCGACCATTCAGGCCCTCCTCGCCGACGCTGCGCTTGATGGCGGAGGAACGGTATGCGAAGCCAAGGTCAGGGGGCAGGAGACGCACCACGATGCCCGTCCGCCGGTCGTAGGCTTCGACGCTCTCGATGGTTTCGGAGACCTCGTGGCCGTAGGCTCCCACGTTCTGCACGGGCGAGGCTCCCACGGTCCCGGGGATGCCGGACAGCGCCTCGACGCCGGAAAGGCCCTGGGAGAGGGTCCAGGACACGAACTCGTCCCAGACCACGCCCGCCATCGCGCGAACGATGACGGAGCCGTCCGAGGCCTCGTGCACGATGGACGCGACCTCTCCGGCGCGGCGCACGGTGAGAACCGTGCCCTCGAAGGGGTCATCTGCGGCCAGGAGGTTCGACCCTCCCCCCACCACGAGGAGGCGCGTCCCGGCCTCGTCGGCGCCGCGCACCGCTTCGACCAGTTCGTCGGGGGAGGTCGCGGTCGCGAGACGGGAGATGCGCCCGCCCACGCGCAGGGTCGTCAGGTCAGCGAGGGTCGTCATGCCCCTAAGCCTAGTCGCACGCCGCGCGTTCGGCCTAACCCCGCAACGCGACGAACTCAGTCCATCGTAATGACGATCTTGCCTCGCACGTGACCGCCCATGAGCTCCGTGTACGCGGCGCGTACCTGCCCCACTTCGAACGGGTAGGTACGCGCGATGGTCAGGCTCACCGTGCCGCGTTCCATGAGGCCCGCAACCGTCGCGATGTCGGAGATCTTTCCGTCGCGCCCGCCCGTGAAGCGCGCGCGCCGCAGGGCGATCGCAGGCGTCGGCACGAGGCTCCCCACGCGTTCTCCCGGCACACCGAGGCTGTGGGCCAGCGACGAGTATCCGCCGAAGCAGTCGATGAAGGCAGTGACGGGCGAGGGCGCCGCGTCCTTGATCCGTTGCTCCAGGCCCTCGCCATAGGCCACGGGGATCGCGCCAAGGGACCGCAGGTAGTCGGCGTTAGAGGGACCGGCGATGCCGATGACGGTCGCGCCGCGGGCACGAGCGAGCTGCGTGACGATGCCTCCCACGCCCCCGGCAGCTGCCGCGACAACGATAACGTCACCCGCCTCCGCCCTCACACGGCGGAGCGCACCCATCGCGGTCTGCGCGGCAACGCCCAGGCCGCCGGCGGCCTCGAAGCTGACGGAAGCGGGTTTGGGGACGACGTTGGCGGCCGAGACAAGGAGTTGGGTCGTAAGCGAACCGTACGCGCGGGCCTGCCAGGGCGCGGCACGCAGCAGGCCAATCACCTCGTCACCCACTCCCACGCTGCTCACCGCCGGGCCGACGGCCGTCACAACGCCTGCAAAATCCTGTCCCACGCCCCGTAGCGGCCTCTCCTTGCCGCGAGCGAACCAACGGGCAGGGTGAACGATGGTGCGGACGACCTCAAGGGGCCTCGTCAATCCACCGAAGAGCTTGTAGTCAACAGGGTTGATGCCGGCAGCCCGCACCTTCACGAGCACCTGCCCCTCACCGGGGGCAGGGAGGGACACCTCGCCTTCCTCGAGCACCTCAACGCCTCCGAAACGACGGTATCCGATCATTCGTGCCATGGCTCTTCTCTCTTCGACGCCACACGGAGCGCCACGTCACAGGCGCTCCTGCCCACCAGGATACGCCGACCGAGTCACCGAAGAAAGGCGCGAGGACAGGCCGGATACGCGGCCTGCCTAGTCGCCGAACACCAGGTCCGTGCGCTTGGTTCCACGCCGGTCGGGGACCTGTCCGGCCAGGATGATCGCGAGGAGGACGGGCAGGGCAACGAAGGCCAGCGCCCGATGGTAGCCGATGTGGTCGGCGATGAGGCCCAGCAGGGGCGGGCCGATGAGGGCCGCGCCGTAGTTGACCGTCGAGAGGACGGAGACGCGCGCGGGCGTCATCACGGGGTCGACGGACAGCGCGGAAATGCCCAACGGGAAGCCGAGGGCCGAGCCGATACCCCACAGCGCGATGCCCGCGACGGCGAGGCCGTGGTGCGGCGCGAAAGCCACGAGCAGCAGGCCGACAACAGCGCCGCTGAAGGTGATGCGCAGCAGCTTCGGCGAACCCAGGCGCGCCTCGAGGCGTGGGGAGGCGAAGCGCACGATCGTCATCATGAGGAGGAAGAACGCAAACGCCGCCGAGGCGGCCGCGGTCGAGTAGCCGTAGCCGTCCACCATGGACAGGTTGAGCCAATCGTTGGCCGCGCCCTCCATGAGGCCCGCGCTCATGACCATGAGGGCGATGAGGACGGTCTGCTTCTCGCGCCACGCGATCCGGGTCAGGCCCTTCGACTTCTCGGACGAGGCCTCCTCTTCCTCCTCCGAGCCCCGCCCGGGCGTAAGGGACGCGACCTCCTCCTTCGTCAGGTAGAAGCCGACGGCGCTGCCGCAGGCAAAAAGCTCGAGCGCGGCCAGGCCGAAGAGGTGGGCGCCCAGGGGCAGGCCCATCTGGGAGGCGAGCGCCCCGAGCAGGGCGCCGCCGAGCATGCCGACCGCGTACATCGCCTGGATGACGGGAACGACGGTGCGTCGCACGGCCGCCTGAACGAGGCCCGCCTCGATGTTCATGGTCGCGCCCCACAGGCCGTTGCCGGCCGCGATCATGACGAGGCCGGCGGTGGCCAGCGGGATCGACGCGTTGAGCGCGCCCGCGCCCGCGCACGAGACGCCGAGAGCCCAGATCGCCACGCCGATGCGCCCGGAGACACGCGCGCCGATCTTGGTGACAATCGGACCGGAGGTCGGCAGCGTCAACAACGAGCCGAGGGAGGCGATGAGCAGCATCGTCCCGATCGTCGCCGGTGTCAGCCCGAGGTTATCGCGCACGTCGGGCAGGCGCGAGAGCCACGCGGAGGTGCCGAAACCAAGGCACACGTAGACGACGCAGGTGGCGCGCAGGGAGGCGTGAGCACGGGCGGATGAGACGGGCATGCTGAGTAATATACGCTCCCCGTGTGGCGCGCAAAACGGTGCGCGGGCGGGTGTTCGTCACCACGCCCGCGCAGCGTCTCTATCGGCCCGGCCCGTCAGCCCTCCACGGCTGCCTTGAACCAGGTCGTGATCGAGGTGGGGTGCGTGATCGCGGTGCCCACGATGACCGCGAAGGCACCGGCCTCGACGGCGGCTGCGGCCTGCTCGGGCGTGTGCACCCGACCCTCGCAGATGACGGGAACGTCCGGGAAGGCCGCGACGACCTCGCGCAGGAGCTCCAGGTCGGGGCCGTCGGTCTTGGGGCGGTCTCCCGTGTAGCCCGCCAGGGTCGTGGACACGATGTCCACGCCCGCGCGGGCGGCCCGCTGCGCATCCTCGAAGGACCCGCAGTCCGCCATCACGAGCGTGCCGTCCTCGCGCAGGGCGGCAACGGTCTCGGCGAAGCTGAGCCCGTCGAGGCGCGGACGAGCGGTCGCGTCCAGGGCCACGATGTCGGACCCGGCCATCACGCAGGCGCGTGCGTGGCGCAGCGAGGGGGTGATGTAGACGCCCTCGTGGCCTTCCTTCCACAGGCCGATGACGGGAACGTCGACGCGGCCCTTGATGGCGGAGATGTCGGACAGGCCCTGGCAGCGGATGGCCGCGGCGCCGCCGATCTCGGCGGCGCGCGCGATCTGCGCCATCGTCTCGGGGTGGCGCATCGGCTCGCCCGGATACGCCTGGACGGAGACGACGAGCTTGCCCTTCAGGGAAGCAATGAGCGGGTGCATGGTGAACTCCTATGCGTGCAGAAAGAACGAAACGGCCCCGAGCAGCGGCGCGTCGCCGCCGAGGGAGCCAACCAGAATGGGGGTGTCGGCGACGGGCGTCATCGCGCTGGCGGCGAACCCCTCGCGCAGGGCGTCCCACCAGATGTCCCCGGAGCGGGTCATCGACCCGGAGAGGATGACGGCGGCCGGATCCGTGCAGTTGACAAGCGACGCCGTCGCCTCGCCGAGGGCGTATGCGGAGCGCGCGAAGCACGAGGCAGCGAGGGCGTTCCCGCCGTCGGCGAGCTCCTGCAGGGCGCGCCCGCCGTCGACCGCGGGATCGGACTCGCCGCGGAGCGAGTCGTACCAGGCGGTGATGCCCGAACCGGAGCAGAAGGATTCGATGTGTCCCTTGCGTCCGCACGAGCACACCATGTCGGGGGCGTAGTGGTGGTGGATGTGACCCACGTGCCCGGCGATGCCCCTCGCCCCGAAGGCGACGCGGCCGTCTTCGACGAAGGCTCCTCCGATCCCGGTGCCGACAGCGATGGAGAGCACCGAACGGTAGGGGCGTCCGGCTCCCAGCGTCGCCTCCCCGAGTCCGTGCGCGTGCACGTCGTTGAGGACGCGCACGTTCAGGCCGGTTGACTCGTGAAGCAGGGTGCCCAGGGGCGTGCCGCCCCAGCCGGGCATGGTTCCCGTCGCGGAGACGATGGTGCCGGCGGCCGGGTCGACGACGCCGGCGCTGGCGACGGCGACGCCCGTGACGCGCGGGTGAGAGGCGGCGAGCGACGAAGCGAGCTGGCAGACACGCGCCGCCACGTCCGTTCCGCCGCGCATCGCGTCGGTGGGGATCGATCCGCGCTCGGTGACGTGCTCGCTGTCACCGACCTCGACGATGCCCCACCCGACCTTGGTTCCTCCGATGTCGAGGGCCAGGAGCGTAGTCATGAGGATCCTTCGGAAAAGTGAGGGGAAGAAGGAAGCCGACGAGGCCGGGGACGCGCCCGAAGGCGCGAGGGGTGCGGAACGGAGATCCCCGGCCTCGTCGACGATCAGGAGAGCAGCCCGACCGTGCGCAGCACGGAGGCGACATGCTCAACGTTGTCGCCCTCGAGGGCGGCAACCGGACGCGGCATCTCCGCCGAATCGAAGACGCCGAGCAGGTGCAGGGCGGCCTTGAAGGCACCGACGCCGGCGCCGAAGCCCTGAACGCCCTTTACCTGGACGATGCGCATCAGGTCCGCGAGTCGGTCCTGCTCGGTGCGCACGGCCTCCCAGTCGCGGCGCTCGTACGCCTGCCACTGGCGCACGTAGCCCTCGGGGTCCACGTTGGCCAGGCCGGGCACGCTTCCGTCCGCTCCGGACATGTAGGCACCATCAACGACGACCTCGTGACCGGTGAGGAGCTGGAGGGGGTGACCGGCGGCCTCGTTCGCGCGGCACAGCCAGCGGAACGCGACGTCGTCGCCGGAGGAGTCCTTGACGCCGTCGATGATGCCATCGCGGCCCAGGCGCATGAGCAGGTCGGGCGAGAGCTTCGTGTGCACGCACACGGGGATGTCGTACGCCCACAGCTCAAGGCTGGTGTTCTCCTTCAGGAGGCGGAAGTGGCGCTCGACCTCGGTCTCGCCGCCGAGGGCGTAGAACGGGGCGGTCGCGACGACGCCGGTGGCGCCGCCGATCTCTTCCACGGCCTTGATGTTCTCGATGACGCGCTCGGTCTCGGTGTCGATGACGCCGACCAGGAGCGGGATGCGTCCGTCGACGATGCGAACGGCCTCACGCTGGATCTGGGCGCGGCGAGCCGCGGTCGAGAAGGCGACCTCGCCGGTGGAGCCCGAGACGAACAGGCCGTCGAGGCCCGCCTCGATCAGGCGGTTGATGTGACGCTCAAGCGAGGGGACGTCCAGCTCGCCGTCCTTGAGCGGAATAGCCAGCGGCGGGACTACGCCACGAATCTGGGATGTCATCAGTTGTTCTCTCCTTCGAGGGTGGGGTGCAGCAGGGAGGGCGCAGCGCCCAGGAGCTTGCGGGTGTATGGATCCTTCGGGTCGGCCAGCAGTTGCGCGGCCGGCCCTTCCTCCACGACCTTTCCGCCGTTCATGACGGCGATGCGGTCCGACACGTAGCGAACCGTCTGGATGTCGTGCGAGATGAACACCATCGCCAGGCCGAGGTCCTTCTTGAGGTCCGTCAGCAGGTTCAGGATTTGTGCGCGCACCGACACGTCGAGTGCGCTGGTGGGTTCGTCGGCGATGATCGCGTCGGGACCGATGGACAGGGCGCGGGCGATCGCCACGCGCTGGCGCTGGCCGCCCGAGAGCTGGCCGGGCAGCGCATCGAGGGCGCTGGAGGGCAGGCCGACGAGGGAGATGAGCTCGCGCACGCGCTTGGCACGCGATGCCTCGTCGCCGATGCCGTGGACGCGCAGCGGGTCAGCCAGCTGATCCTGCACGTGCATGCGGGGGTTCAGCGCGGTCGCCGGGTCCTGGAAGACCACGGAGACCACTCGGCCGATGCGCTTGCGGGCGTCCGCGCTTCGCTTCGTGACCTCCTCGCCGCCAAAGAACACCTGGCCCTTGGACGGCATCTGCAGCCCGCACATGACGTTCGCGGTCGTGGACTTGCCGCAGCCGGACTCTCCGACGATGCCGAGCGTCTGCCCGCGCTCGATGCGCATGTTGACGCCGCGCACGGCGTGCACCTTGTTGGGCTTGAACAGGGAGCCGGTCCGCGAGGTGAAGGTCACCTCAACGTCCTTGAGTTCGATGATCGGGGTGTCGGCGCTCATCGGTTTTCCTCCTGACCGTTCGTTTCCTGCGCGGCCTCGGCGCTCTCGCCGTCCTGGTCGCGGGGCGGCAGGGCCGCATAGACGTGCTCGGGGCCCACGGACGTGAGGACCGGTCGGATGTCCAGCCCGTAGTCGGGGTGCGAGGACCTGGGGGCGAAGCGATCGCCCGTGGGGAAGTCACGCGGGGAGGGTACCGTACCGGGAACCTGGTGGAGTCGCCCGGAACCGGACTCGATGGAGAGCACGGCACCCAGCAGGCCGCGCGTGTACTCGTGGGTCGGGTGGGTGAGCAGCTCCTTGGTGGGCGCCTGCTCGATGACCTGACCGGCGTACATCACGGTGATGTGGTGGGCGACCTCGGCAACGAGCGCCAGGTCGTGGGACACGAAGATCATCGCGAAGCCCAGCTTCTCGCGCAGCTCGTTGAGCAGGGCGATGACCTGCTTCTGGACGGTGACGTCCAGGGCCGTCGTCGGCTCGTCGGCGATGATGAGCTTCGGGTCGCGTGTCAGGGCCATCGCGATGAGAACGCGCTGGCGCTGGCCACCCGAGAGCTCGTGCGGGTAGGACTCCAGGGTGCGCTTGGGATCCAGCCCCACCAGCTCCAGGAGCTCCTCGGCGCTGCGCGTTCCTCCCCTGCTGGTCAGCTGCTTCATCTGGGCCTTGATGAGCATGGCGGGGTTCAGGGAGGACAGGGCGTCCTGGTAGATCATCGCCATCTCGTGGCCCAGCATCGCTCGGCGTTCCCCGACGGACTTGGACAGCAGGTCCTCGCCCTGGTAGAGGATCTGGCCGGTGATCTTAGCCTTCGGGTCGATGAGGCCCATGATGGTCAGCGCCGTGATCGACTTACCGCAGCCGGACTCACCGACGAGGCCCATGGTCTCGCCCGGGCGGACCTTGAAGGACACGTGGTCGACGACGTTGACGTCGCCGTGACGCTCGAACTCGATGCACAGGTCCTTGACCTCCAGCAGCGGGGCCTCCTCGAAGGACGCCTCGAAGCGGTCGGTGCGCTTGGCTTCCACGGCCTCGAGGTCGTCGAGGCGCGCCTGCAGGGACTCGGCCTGCTCGGCGTAGGCGCGGCGCGGGTCGAGCAGGAGCTTGTCGGCCTCGCGGTCGGAGTCCTTGTCGACCTGGGCGACCGCGCCCGAGGAGGGGGCGGCGACCATGGCGTCGGTGATGCCCTCGGAGAGGATGTTCAGGCACAGCACGGTGATCATGATGAAGAGGCCCGGGAAGAAGGCAGTCCACCACTTGCCGCCCAGGACCGACAGGTTCAAGGAGGCCTCGGACAGGACGTTGCCCCACGTGGCGACCGTGGTCGCCTGGAGGCCCGATCCGATGAAGGTCAGGGAGGCCTCGAGGATGATCGCGTCGGCGACTAGGACGGTGGCGAACACGAGGACGGGGGCCGCCGTGTTGCGCATGACGTGCTTGATGAGGATCCACGGGGCGCGTGCGCCGGAGACGATGACCGCGCGCACGTAGTCCTCGCCGTACGCCGCCATCACGTTCGCGCGCACGACGCGGGAGAGCTGCGGGATGTAGACGAAGGCGATCGAGCAGATGATGACGAAGACGAGGCCGGCCGTGTTGCCCGACTTGGACAGGGTGCGCCCAAAGACGAGCACGGAGACGGCCGCCATGGCGATGCCGGGCACCGCCATGACGATGTCCATGACGCGCATGATCGCCTCGGACAGGCTCTTGCGCACGACCGCGGCGATGGAGCCGATGATCGCGCCGAAGAACAGGGCGACGAGCGTGGAGCACAGGCCGATCAGCAGCGAGAAGCGGCCTCCGTACAGGACGCGGGCGAGGATGTCGCGGCCGACGTGGTCGGTGCCGAAGAGGTGGGCGGCGGAGGGAGCCAGCCACTTGTCTGAGAGTTCATCGGGACCGTAGGGCGAGATCAGGGGCGCCAGGATCGAGATGAGCACGATGAGTGCCAGGACGACCATCGCAATCTTGGATCCCAGCGACATGGCGGTGATGCGCGAGAAGCGCGCGCCCTTCGCGGTGACCCGAGTGAGCTTTTCTTTCTGATTCATGCCTCACACCGACCTAATTCGCGGATTGATGAGCAGGTAGAGCATGTCGACAATGATGTTGACGACGATGAAGGCGATCGCGACGACGAGTGCGCCGCCCTGGACCAGGGTCACCCAGTTCTCCTGGATGCCCTTGAGGAGGACCTTGCCCATTCCGTCAATGGAGAAGATGATTTCGATGACGACCGCGCCGCCCATGAGGTAGCCGATGCGCAGGCCGAGCACGGTGACGGGGGTGATGAGCGCGTTACGCAGGACGTTGCGCGCCACGACGATTCGCTTCGGGATGCCCCCACCGATCGCGGTGCGCACGTAGTCGCGGTCCAGCTCCTCGACCATCGAGGTGCGCACGACGCGGGTCATCTGACCGACGACGGGCACCGCCAGGGCGATGGAGGGAAGGAGCATGCGCAGGAACCATCCGCTGGGGTCTTCGGTGAGTGCGGGCAGCGGACCCGAGACCGGCAGGGTGCCGACGAATCCGAGGACCATCAGGGCGGCCAGCCAGAAGGAGGGGGTGCCGATGCCGATGACCGAGAAGACGCGGATGACCTGGTCGGGCCAGCGGTCGCGGTACAGGGCGGCGAGCACGCCGAGGGGGAAGGAGAGCAGGACCGCGAAGAGCAGGCCCAGGAAGGTCAGCTGAAGGGTGACGGGCAGGGCCTGTGCGACCAGATCGCTGACGTGGTTGGAGGTTCCGACACCGTAGGTGCCGAGGTCGCCGTGGAGCATGTTCCACAGGTAGCGGCCGTATTGAACGAAAAAGGAGTCGTTGAGCCCGTGCTGGACCCGGTACTCTTCGAGGGCTTCGGGGGTCGCGGTCTCGCCGAGGGCCGAGTAGGCCGGGTCGATGGGAGACAGCGACATGATGAAGAAGACGAGGAAGGACACGCCGACCACCATGATCGGCAGGGCCACCAGTCGTCGTCCGATGAGACGCAGAAGGTTATTCACTGCGAGACCTCCATTTCAGCGGATTTTGGCAATAAGAAAGGAGGGGTGGCGCCCCACTGTGGCGTCTGCCTCAGGGTGGGCGCTCCACCCCTCCTTTCAGTGGACCTCGCGGGCCTTACTTAGCGCTCACACCGAGCAGCTGCAGGCCGGTCGAGGAGATCGCCTGGAAACCATCAACCTTCTTCGGGTTGGAACCGGTGATCATGTTGCGGAAGACGAGCGGGTACAGGACGGTCTTCTCGGCGAGCAGGTCCTGCGCCTCGCCCCACTTGGCCTTGGCGGCGTCGCCCTCAAGCTGAACGGCCTCGTCCATGATGGACTGCAGCTTGGCGAAGGACTCGGGGTCGGACTCCTGCCAGCCGTCACGCTTCTTGGTCCACACGTTGTCGCCGTTCCACCAGGAGATGATGATGCCGGGATCCACGCCGAAGACCGAGGGGTCGCCGGGGGCCAGGATGACGTCGTAGCTGGGCGAGTCCACGTCGGCGACGTTGGAGTACAGGTCGGAGGAGGCCATCTGCGTGTGGTTGACCTTCACGCCCAGCGCCTCGAGGTCGGACTTGATCTGGGGAACCAGGTTGAGGACCCACGGGTGATCCGTCGTCACGAGGTTGATCTCCAGGCCGGAGACGCCGGCGTCGCTCAGGAGCTTGGTCGCGGCCGCCTTGTCGTAGGACAGGTCGGTTGCGGGCTTCTTGTAGGCGGGGTTCGCCTCGGGCAGGAAGGAGGTGGCCTCGACGGCCTGGCCGTCAAGCGCGGAGCTGATCAGCTTCTGCTTGTCGATGGCCTTCAGGAATGCGCGACGCACCTCGGGCTTGTCGAAGGGAGCCTTGCGCGTGTTGAACATCATGAAGGGGTTGCCGTAGCCGGGCTTGGATTCGACGTTCCAGCCAACGCTCTTGAGCTGGTCCTGAGTCGAGGCGGGCACCGCCTCCATGACGTCGACCGTTCCGCCGATGGCGGCGGCCAGGCGGGCCGAGTCGTCCTTGAGCGCCTGCCACTTCAGGGTGGCAACCTTGGCCGGCTCGTTGCCGGTGTAGTTCTCGTTGGGAACGGCGGTGATCTCCGTGGCCGTGATCGCCTCGTACTTGTAGGGACCCGAGCCGATCGGCTTGGCCTTCAGGGAGTCCTCGTCCATCGAGGAGGGAACAACGCGGACGTTGACGAAGCGCTCCTTGAGGTTGGCGAAGGGGTGCTTGAGGGTGATGGTGACCGTCGAGTCGTCCTTCGCGCTCACGGAGTCGACGAAGGTGAAGAACTGGCGGTAGATGGACTTCTCGGAGGTGGCGCGCTCGTAGGAGCTGACGACGTCTGCGGCGGTCACGGGGGTTCCATCGGAGAACTTCGCGCCCTCGCGCAGGCTCACCTCGTACTCGGTGTCGGAGACCTTCACGGGGTCACCGGCGGCCAGCGCGGGGCTGACGGAGTAGTCGGCCATGTTGAAGCGGTACAGGCCCTCGAGGACCTGCCAGTTTGCTCCCATGCCGAGAGCCGAGGTGGTGATCGGCCCGTAGTCGGTGGTCTCGTAGGCGACGCCAGCCGTGACGGTCCCCTTGGGGCCACCGGACGCATCGGTACCGCCGGAGCCGGTCGAGGATCCACCCCCGCCGCACGCGGTCAGGACCATGGCGGCGGCCGCGGTCAGCGCGGCGCCGGTTGCGAAGTGTTTGCTCATTCGCATGTTCTCGCTCCTCATCTTCGAGAATTGGGACGTGCGGTTCTTTTGTTCCGCTCGCTATACTGATCATATGTTGTCAGACAAATCTGTGCAAGCGATAACAGCTCAATATTCCCCAACATCCGATCAGAATAAGATCGAACCGACATCGATTGATACGCGATCCTCGGTAACGATGGACGCGATCAAGTCCTACATGCTGCGACACGGACTACACGCGGGAGACCGCCTCCCGACCGAGTCCGCGCTGTGCGCCGACCTGGGTGTGTCGCGTTCCTCAGTGCGCGAGGCGCTGCGCCGACTTGAGGCGCTCGACATCGTGACGGTCCGCCAGGGATCCGGGTCCTACGTGGGCAACATGTCGATGCAGCCGCTGGTCGAAACCCTCATCCTGCGCGCCTCCCTCGACGCGGCCAACGGCATCCAGTCCCTGCACTCCATCGTCGAAACGCGCCACGCCCTCGATCTGGGGATCGCCCTGCCCCTCACGCGCGCCATGAGGGGGACGACGAACCCGCGCCTGTGGGAGCTCGTGGACGTCATGACCTCGCAGGCGCGCGAGGGAGCCACCTACCTGGATCAGGACATCGCCTTCCACTCGGGCCTGCTGGCATACCTCAACAACGACCTCATGCATCAGCTGGTCGCCGCGATGTGGCTGGTGCATCAAAGCGTCACCCCGCAGCTGGCGGCCGCGTCGCGCCAGGAGATGGAGGATGCCGCCGACGCACACGCCGCGATCCTGCGTGCCTGCGAGGCCGGCGAGGTCGGCGCCTACGTCGAGGCGGTCAACGCGCACTACGCCCCGCTCTTGGCAATCATCGAGGGCCGCTGACCCCTCCCACCGAGCTCACTCGCCGAGCACGCCGGAGGCAGGCAGCGTCGCCTCCCACAGGCCCCGGTCGCGCTCGAAGACCACGAGTAGCTCGCGCCCGAGCGCCACCATGTCGCTATAGCCGAAGCCGCCCTCGCCGAAGGAGGCGAGCACCTCGGCGCTCATGCGCTCCTCCCACGGGGGCGCGAGCCGCACGAGGGCGCCGTCGCGGCGGGCGAGACGCGAATGCGGATGCACGAAGAGGTCGCGGACGAGGCGCGCGTTGCAGCCCGGGTCCTCGACCTGCCACAGGCGCCCACCGTGCCACCGCCTGCCATCGCCCCACGCGAGGTAGCGCGCTCCCGAGCCGCGCCCCTCGAAGCCCTGGAGTCGGCAGCAGGCAACGAGGCGCCCGTCCCACACGCTCACGGTCGTCTCATCGAGGACGACGCCGCCCTCCCCCGCCAGCGGATCCGATATCCACGAGAGCTCTCCCCCGCGCGCGCCAACGACGCGCACGTGGGTCTCGCCCCCGATGCGCACGACATAGGGCAGGGCGACCGCCCCGTCAACCGTCGCGGTTGCCCCCGACGTCGCAAAGAGGGCGTCCGCACCCGTCGCCTCGTAGAGCGCGTCGGTCACGTCAGCGTAGGTTAGCTCCTCCGGCCCCCTCCCCCACGCCCACCAGGCGCGCAGGCGCTCACCGCGGCGGCGCGAGTCCATGTAGCCCACGGCACCCTGCGACGAGGCGAAGGCGAGGTGGACGAGCCCGTCACCGTCCACGCCCACGCACGCGTCCGAGGACACCGGGGGCGCGCCCTGCGGGAGCGGGCGGGGGTCGGACCACAGCCCACTGTCGGCTCGCTCCATCCACCTGATCCGGTTCGGGTTGGGCAGGTCCGAGGCCATGGTCAGCCCGTTGAAGTCGGAGCCCTCTCCGGCGGCGGGAGCGGGCCGCTCGTCGTAGAACAGCACCGTCCTTCCGTCCCCCAGGCGAGCCAAAGCGGGGATGCGCGCCTCACCCTCGCCGAGGGGAGCGACGGTCCTGCGGGCTTCAACACGTGCGATCATTCGACCAGGATAGGACACGGCGGGATGGCGCGCAGACAAAGAACCCCGGGGAACAACAGTCCCTCGGGGTCTTGAGACGAGAAGCGGTCAGCGGGTCTCGCGGTGCGCCGTCGACTTGTGGCAGCGCGGGCAGTACTTCGCCAGCTCGAGACGATCCGGCGTGTTACGACGGTTCTTCTTGGTGATGTAGTTGCGCTCCTTGCACTCCGAGCAGGCCAGAG
>ERZ772807.668-NODE-668-length-20673-cov-4.149772_pt1 | contig 20673 bp, 23 predicted proteins | sample MGYA00511472_ERZ772807 | MGnify/ENA primary metagenome ERZ772807 (study PRJEB29015, sample SAMEA2737947) | human oral metagenome | biome: human oral; feature: human-associated habitat; material: dental | place: China | collected 2039 ...
ATTTCCATATCATGATCATCCATTCAAAAATTAAAAAATAAAAATGTACCAAAAGATTCTAAAAAATTAAAATTTAATTAAAAAATTTTTTTCAAAAAAATAATAATAATTAAAAAAAGGGTGGCAGGGCGGGTATGCCATGATTATTATATGATTATATATATGATTAGAGTCTTCACTTCTGATCATGCGACAGCGGACAAGTTTACTTGGACGCGTTTGGAGCATGAGGCCGGAGTGAGCGTGGGCGAACATAGGCGGACAGAAGGAAGACAGAAATGATTATATTATTTGATTAATCATTTTATTGATTTTATTTGTGATTCTGCAGTATTTACTTTTCATTGTTTTGAGATAAGGCCATCCTTAATTTTATTGTCTGGATTTCATGTCATATATTTGTCCGCTGTTTTGGCTGAATTATACTTCTTTATATCCCCCCTTTCTTTTCCTTATGCAACAAGTTAAATGTCCTGATATATTCTGCATTTTATTGAAAAGTTCCTGATTTCCTATTTCATCTGAAAAACAGGAAAGTGAATGGAGGAGGCGAAGAAAAGGCTCTGCTGGAAGCTGAGCAGTCATTTAAAGGAAGCAGGAGGCTACTGACTATTAAAAGATTCTTTGCCTGTTTGCCTGACTTGAGGCAGGAAAATTATGAAAGGCTCATACAGTCATTTAAAGGCTCATATAAAGCGTTAAAATGATTAAAGGTATAAAAACCCTGCCTATACTTTTTAAAGACTGCCAGGAGGCTCCCAGGGCTAATATAAGCCCTTTGCCTGATTTCTTCCAAATGAAAGTTAAAGAATGAAAAGAAAATGTCAGCAGAACCTTTGAAGCAATTTTCTGCCTTACTTGCTTAGTCATTTTATTGTCTGAATATGGTATAAACAAAGGATCTTAAAGTTACATACTAATAAAAATACTTTTACATACTAGATAAATATTTTAACATACCGATAGAATATTCTTACATACTGGAACTTATATTTTTACAGATCGTAGATAAATAAAAGGGTTCAGGCAATTTCCTACTTTCCTTGTTCATTCACCTGACTGCTGTAAAGTGCGATAAAATAAGGACTTTATAGTTACTTACTGTTGAAAATACTTTTACATACCAGTGAGATATTCTTACATACTATTTGAAAATTGTTACGTACTATTTCAATATTCTTACATACCAGAACTTATATTGTTACAAACCGTAGATAAATAGAGCCTTTGAGCCAATTTCCTGCTTTTATGCTTCAATCACTTTATTGTCTTGAAATGCGATGAAATGGGGATTTTATTGTTACTTACCAATGAAAATACTTTTACGTACTCCTGAAATATTCTTACATACCAGAAAAATATTTTAACATACCGACAGGAAATTGTTACATACTCAAGAAATATTTTCCCTTACTTTTCCTCGATGCCTTGGAGTCTCCCAAAAATAAGGGTTACAGGGATTTCAAAAATATTTCCTTAGAAAACTTTGGATGTATTTTTCAAGCATTAATCTTAATTAAATCCTTTTAAAATAATGCTTTTTAAAATTTTTATACTTTTACATACTGGAATTTATACTTTTACATACCGTTTTTTTAATTTTATTTTTAATATTCTAATTAATCTCTAAGAAAGTCTTGTTTTTTTTATTTCTAACATATGTATATACAAATTAAGAAATATGAAAAAATAAAAAACTGCACCGCAGGTGAGGTGGGAGCGATAGCAACACTGCATCGCAGATGAGGTAGGAAGGCTATGCATGACTACGACTTCATTCAAATTTATGTTATACTGCAGCGTAGCTGAGGTAGGAAGGCTATGCATGACTACTGAAAATCAGTTTTATGTCAAACTTTTCAAAAATTTTCCTGATTTAAGGATCAGGCCCTTTATTTTTAGTAAGTATTGAATACATCTGATAAAATAAAAAATGATACCTTATAAACTGGCAATTGAAAAATCGTATAGGGGATGTGGAAATAAAAAAAGTCGACAAGAACTTGAAAATATGAAAAATAAAATTTTATATTTTTATTTATTTGACTGACTTGAGCTCCAATCTGTAAGAACAGCAAAAAAGAGCCGTAAGGCCCCTTATTCAATTTATTTAATCTTTTATTCTTTCGCAGTTTTCAAAGATGTAGTCAATTGGTTTCAGCAGAGTGATTTCAAAATCCCATTCCTTGTGACCTTCCAAAAAAATGTCCTTGACGGCCATTTCATTTTCAGTCAGCCTGAATTCGATGCTGGCAGGTTCAAGGGAGTTAAGAAGGTCAAGCAGATGGCCTTGAAATTTGCCGTCAATATCCGCGCCACATATTTCCTTCATTGCTGTTTCGAACAAGTCATCGCAGGAATCCTTATCTATGTAAAATTCAGCCGTATAGTATCCAAGGTACTTGTCAATTTCAACTCTTCCCAATATTCTTTCAAAGACTTCCTTGTCCGCTTTTATGAAGTCAAGAAGTTCTTTTTCCTGCCCAATATATTTATTCAGAAGTTCTGTTTTTATTTTTCTGTTTTCCATAATTCTTCTCCTTTTGTTTTATTGTTTTTCAGAAAGGCAAGGAATTTTCTTTTTCCTTTCCTCACTTTCAAATATATTATAGCATAAGATTATAAATTTGTCAAATATTATATTTTAAAATTTTAGAAATAATGGGGATAAATTGACGGACTGATACGGAGTATAGGTTCATTTTTCTTTTCAGATGAAAAGAATTAATGTTTGCGAACTTCCGCCTAGATTTGCATAACTTTTTCAATAAAAAAAGGAGGCCCTTTTGCCCCCTTTTCTTCCTAGCTAAATTCAACAACTCCGTATGTATCTACATCTTCTGCTACTTCGACATATTCAAGTCTGGCGTTTCTTAAATCTGCTTTTGCCAAATCTAATCCTGTTCTCTCCTTATACAAGGCTTGAATATCTACTGAATTAATATCTTCTGCCGCCTTATGACCTTCAGAGTAGGCTGATAATTCCACCAATTCTTTCGCCATATTTCTTGCTTCTTCCAAATTTTCGCCGCAAGTCGCCTGATCGTAGTCCAATAAGAATACTGAATATCCTTTATCTTCCTTTAAGAATAAAGCTCCGTATTTTCTTGATTGTCCGTTTCTTTCCATAGTTTTTCTCCTTCATATAAATTTATTGTCATTTTAGTTAAGGGCTCTGTTTCTTCCCTTGATCTCAACTATATTATACACATTTTACACATTTTTGTCAAGGGCTTTTTATTTCTTTTTTTTGACTTTAAAAAAACTTTTCTGCTTTCCCTTAACTGCACCGCAGGTGAGGTAGAAAGGCTCCGCCTGACTACTACAACAATATTATAGCATAAGATTACAATTATGTCAAGAATAAACTTCGTTTATCCTTGTCGTACTGTTGCTGACGCATTAGTCAATAATTATTTTATTTTAATTTTTTTTCGGCGGAAGGCGCAGGGCCTCCCTTTTCATTTGAAAATTAAATTCATCAAGGAACGGCGGGGCTTCATCTGAAATGCCTTAATTATTCCTTTCCGGCCGAAAAAGAGCCGCAAGGCCCTTTTACGCATAAGTTCTGTTAACCATATCCTTGGCCGCCGCCATAATTTTCCCGCTTATTTCACGTTCTGTTATTTCGCCGTCCTTATGTATTCCGTAGCTGCCTGCGAAGAATACAAGGACTTCATGCAGATAGCCTTTCACAAGGCCGGAAAAGCTGGCGGACTTTTCAGATATGTCACCTATGCTGGCCGGAGCTCCATTTTCGTCCTTAAATCTTATATATCTTCCAAGCATTTCATTTAAGCATGGAATATCCTTTATGACATGGAAGTCTTCCGCGAAGACAAAGCCGCTTCTTCTTGCTTCGTTAAGCAGGTCGTCTTCCGATTTTTCGTCAGCAATCTTCTGAGCTCCCGAAATCAAATCTTCAAAAGTTGTTACGTCCTGACTTCTTCTTAGGTGCTCCGCCATATATCTGATGATGTACCATATTTCTTCTTTCTGTAAATAAGTTTTTCTTTCCATTTCCATAATTTTTCTCCTTTTTTTTCTCATTTTTTCGTTAAGGGCTTTTCTCTTCCCTTATTATGTAATAATTATAGCATAAATATATTGATTTGTCAACTTATTTTTTTGAAAAGAATATATATTCCAGCAATCTCTTTTCTTTATTAAAAAGGCTGAAAGCGCCTAATCCCCTTTTTCAATTGAAAAAAAATCTGAAAAATTTCTCTAACGGTCAAAATTTTGTATTCTTATTTTTTTAAGGGCCTTTCTTTGGGCCTTTCTTTATTAAAATGATTAAAATTTCTTTTCAGCTGAAAAAAATCAGAAGATTTTAACCGCTTCTTTAAAATCAAGCAAATAATCGCAAAATAATAGTTGACAAATCAATATATTTATGCTATAATTATTACATAATAAGGGAAGATAAAAAAGAGAAAATAAAGGAGATAGAAATGGAAAAAAATTTTAAAACAAATAACGGGGAAATTAAATTGGAATGCAAAGACAATTCAGTAAAAATATCAGAAAGAGAAAACTTCATAAAGTTCAGCGATACCAAAATTCCTTTTAAGGCCTTTGAAAATGAGATTGAACGTTTCATAAAGTCAGACATGGAGTGCAGCGCTGAAAGCCTGTTTGACGGTCTTCTGAACTTCTATTCCGTAATAGCGGAACATTTAGGCAAAATTGAAGTGTTCTGTAAACGTCCTGTAATGACTGACTATGCGGAATGGATAAGGGCAAAGGAAGTTAAAATAAAAATTGAGGAAAGAACCGTAATTAAAACAGGGGAAGCGGTCGCATATGAACTTGGAGATAAAATTAAATTGCTTTTCGACAGGAAAGGCGCCCCAATAAATGTCGAAACTTTTGGAAACATTTCGGAAGAGGAACTTAAAGAGGGAATGGGAATGATAAGAAAACTTTTATTCAGCAAATAAGGGCCTGCAAGGCCCCCTTTTTTTTCATTTTAATAAATGTTTTGCCTTGAAGCAATAATTTTATAGATTGAAAGGCTTTTTTTCAGCTGAAAAGAATTAATGTTTACAACAAATCACGAACTTTCTCCCAAAGAACTTATTTTTTTGATAAAAAAAGAGGCCCTTTCGCCTCACTTTTTTTAACTAAATTCAACAACGCCGTACGAGTTCACGTCTTCTGCAACTTTGACATATTCAAGTCTGGCGTTTTTTAATTCGGCTTTCCCTAATTCCAATCCTGTTCTTTCCTTATACAAGGCGGCAATATCCACCGAATTAATATCTTGGGCTTCCCTATGCCCTTCTGAATAAGCCGATAATTCTGCCAATTCTTTCGCCATATCTCTTGCTTCTTGCAAATTTTCACCGCAAGTCGCATGATCGTAGTCTGTTAAAAACAGTTCAACTTTTACGTGAAAATCACGAAAAGTTATTTAGCTATAAGATAAACCTAGAAAGTTTTAACCTTAAGGCAAGGCGTACTGAACACCTCTACCAGCTTATGCCAAAGATTTGTGCAATTGCCGGCTGCTTTGTCAGATAAGTTTTCTTTTCTGTTTTGCAATGTCTTGTTTGAATGAGGCAATTCTCGATTTCAATCTAAATGATTCATTGCAATTTTCCTTATCTTCAAAAATATTATATCATATTCTGCTGAAAAAATCAAGAAAAAAATTATATTTTTTATAATTTCCTGCAACTGTTTGCAACACAATAAAAATATTGTTATTACTTTTGTTACTTTTTTTATATCCCATAAAGTGATGAATACTTTGTATCTAGTCAAAGCATCCATATATATAGGACTTTTTTATTATAACATATTAAAAAATTTTTTTCAATAGTTTTTTATAAAAAAATAATTATTTGTATAACTTTATATAACTTTTAAGAAACTATTGTTTTACCCTTCGTTTCTTCCTTTATCAATTTATTATCTTAATCATAGTTTTACCTTTATGCTTCGGCATTTTAATTAATCCTTTTATCTCGCTTTTTTCATAACAAGGAAAGCGACGAAAAAGGAAATAAACAGTTTTATTCCCTAATTAAATGTTTGTATATACAAATATAATCCCCATATTCTGTAGCCATGCATAGCCTTCCTACCTCACTTTCAGGCAAGTCAGCAATAGAAGTTTTATATGCTGGAAAAATTGTTCTTATTTTTTATTTATTCTTTTACATTTTCTGGCAGGCAATTGAAAAAATATCCTCATAAAATAAATATGCCGCTATAATTTTTGATTTTTCAAGTTTTTGTTCATCTTTTATCTATAATCCTTTTGGCGTATAATAATGTTCTATATTTTCGTCAGCCGCTTTTCATTTAAAAAACTTCCAAGAATAACCTTAATCACGGAAAAAGTTATTGACATTTTTATATTATTATGATATAATGGTTACATAATAAAGATGAGAAAATAAAGGAGAAAATCATGAACAAGAAAATATTAATCAGCAGCAAAGAAATGGAAATAACAGTCCTTGAAGAAAAAGGCGCAGAAATAACTGAAACGCTTGAAATGAGCTTTGAGGATGCAAAGGACCTTATATTTGAAAACAACAACAAGGTAGGGCATATTGAAATAAGAAGCGAAAAGCCTTTTGACACAAGTGAACTTGCTCTTGCCATGCTGTTTGACAGCTGGGCCTACTTCCCAAGCGGAATGGGAATGGCGGGCTCAAGGATCGGTGTGGAGTTCACGGCTGAAGGCGAATTCACTCTTAGAATGCCTGAAAAGACTGTAATCTTCCATAAGGAGCTTGAAGACCCTTACGGCAAGAAGGGAGTGGAGATGCTTAACAGATATTCAAGATATTTGAAGGCTGTTTTCAATGGAAAGAATGAGTTTGAGATTGACATGGAATATCCGATAATGGCCCATGTCAACGACATGGCTGTCCTTGAGAACGGAAAAATATCTTGCATATGCATATACGACAAGGAAACCGCGGAAGATGTTAAGGAATGGAAAGAAAAAATGGAAACCGCCGACACCTTTTACGTATCAATTATGCACAACTACCTTGGATTTTCAGTAAACAAGCTGAAAAAGGAAGTTTCGCTCCACATAGAGGCCGTAAGCGGAACGATACTTGAATTCCACGACGGCAAATGGAAAGCGGACGATAACGGATACGAAGGGAACGAATACTACAAATTCTTTTTCATGGTAAGGCATCTGCTTGACATCTTTAAGAACGCCATAAAGAAATATACTGACGACGACCTGAGCGAATACTTTGAAATGCTGGAAAAGGAAGCGGCAAGAAGAACGCTTTTAAAAACTGACTTTAACCGGCAAGAAAAAAGCGGCATGGAAAACAGCTACAAATTCAGAATGAAGAACCTTGAAAAAATCATGAAAGGCTAGGGGACTTCCCCCTTCCTTTCATTTGAAAAAGTGAGCCTTTTTTCAGATGACTGGAAAAAATAAAACAAATAATTTTAAAACAAAATCATTGACAAATTAATAATATTATGCTATAATGTTTTTGTAAATGAGGGAAGGATGACAAATCCCTTAGCAAAAATGAGAAAGAATAAAATTTAAAGGAGAGATTATTATGAACATATTACAATTCTTAGGAACTGGATTATATACAGCAGGATTAGTAAATTTAATAGGAAAAACGCATTCCGGAAAGAAGGGAAAGAAAGCGGAATTTGCCGCCTGCCTTATTTCAGGAATTATACTCTGCTCGGCAAATGCAGGGCTGAACCTGAAAATAGCGGTTTCACTTTCACTGCTTGCAGCTTCTGTAATCGGAGCGCCATTTATCCAGTTTAAGAAGAAAGGGGAAAAATAAGATGGAATATACAATAAAATTAAACGAAAAGGCAGTAATGCTAATAAACCTTGACGGGCCTGAACTTTACAGGGGGCAGAAGGCGGAAAACCTTGCAAGCCTTGAAAATATATCAGAACTTATAAAGGAAGCCCTGAAAAGCAGGCACAACGACATAACAATAACTGAATACGCCCAAAAGCCTTCGCCTGAACTGCTTGCCATAATAAAGGAAAGGGGCGAATACGGAAATGGAAGGTATGAGAACCCTGAGCTTTCGCTTTCCCTTGAATGGAACTACAAGGCGTTCAATGGAAGCATAGGCAAGTATTCCTACAATGATCCGTTCATCAGGGAAGGGGGCCTTGACGCATACCTTATGCTTGGAAAATATGCGGCAGTCTTCACGGACTATGAGGACACGATGGAATACGACGGGGGGATAATTACAAAATTCTTTAACGGAGGGAACGAAGTAACATACCTTGCAGGTGATTTCAGAATAACCGCCGTGGAAGGGGAAGTTGAAACAGTTGCACTGAGAGTTCCAGACATCAGGGAAAACTTTAAGGCATACGGCATTCAAGGCCTTTCAGGAATGCATGAAGGCAGAAAGACAAGGTTCATCCTTCCTGACGAAACTAAAATCATTGTTGCAGGCGGGAAGGTTTCATATGTGGACGGAAAGGACATATTAATCCCTGAAAGCCTTGAAAGCGAAAGGGAAGACAGAATAATGTCAAAATATCCCTACAAGGATTGGAAAGATATGAAAAACCATCTTGAAGATGCTTTTGAATCGCTTGAAAACCTTAAAGTTCCGGACATCGACAAGATAAGAGAAGAACTTCTTAAAAAGGTTGACAGGTTCAGTTCGCTTGCGCAAAAATATTCAATTCAAGGAATATCAGACAGCTTTGACATAACTGTCAGAAACTTTGAGGAACTAATAAATAAAAACTATGGAAAAGGAGAAGAAAAATGATAAAAAAATATACAAGACAGTGGATGCTGTCAGCAAGAGAAAGCGAAAGGATGAGCCTGGATTTACTGTCGCAAATTTCGGGCCTTGCATACCCCTCATTGCAGAAAATAGAGACAGGGAAGACGGTGAACATAAAGCCGCAGACCTTGAAAAAAATTTCCAAGGCCCTTAACCTTCTTGTTTCAGATGCCGTAATGATGGAAAATGAGTACAAGGAAAAGATAAGCGGCAAAACCAAGGAGCCTGCTCTTTTCGCGGTATGGGCTGACCCTTCGGACGTAAAGAACGGAAAGATTGTAGCGGACGGAATTGAATACAGGTTAACAACTCCTGCAGAAAATGGCAAGATACTGCTGGAGCTTGAAGAAATTTGAGAAGGGCCTTTGCGGCTCTTTTTCATTTCCTTTTAAAAAAATAAAACAGCCGAAAGGCGGAAATGAGGGCTTGAAATGAAAAATTTAAACGAAGCTAAAGCAGGAGTTATTGCATTGAACGTAGTGAGCGATGACAATTTTCTTGAAATTAACGGAGCAAGGATTGGAAGAAAGGAATATAAAGGGCAAAACGTTGTTTCAGCATATGATATTTCTTCAATCCATCAGAAGAAAGTGAGGGCTGTCAATCAGCAATTCAAGAGAAATAAAGAAAAATTTAAGGAAGAGAAGGACTTTTTCAGAGTTCCGACCGATAGTGGCATACGGCCTTTAATTGCTACCGGTTCATTTAAGCATAGTAATAACAAGTTTGAAAATCTTTTTACTAAAAGCGGCTACCTGAAATTAGCAAAAACTTTTACAAACAATGCCGAATATAAAATCATAAAAAAGGTTTATGAATTTCTTGGCGGAGATGAAAATATTGATATATATGTATCAAATGAAAGATTTGAAATATCTTTTTTTAAATTGCTGGAAGAAGCACTGAAAGAAATTGATGTAAAATTAATTCACCAGTATTATGTATCGGGTTATAGAATTGATTTTTTCCTTCCTGAATACAACCTTGCAATAGAATACGACGAAGAACATCATAAATCAAGAACAAAGGAAGATAAAATTAGAGAAAGGGAAATAAAGAAAGAGACAGGCTGTAAATTTATAAGATGCAGTTACAAGGACAGCAATATCAAAAATTTAATGAAAATATTAAAGGAAACAGCCCTTAAACAGAAATGAAACATCTGTTTAGACGGCAGGGCCTTTTCATTTAAACAAATTGCGCCATTCAGGCCCCTTACCGCTTTTCAGATGAAAAAGGCAGCCTGTTATCATTTAATTCTCGGCCGAAAAAGTTTTTTGCTAAAAAACAGTTGACAAAAACTTTAAATCGTGATATACTTCATTTGATAATTAGATACATGAAGTTCTCCTTGGAACTTTTGATTTAAAGTTAAAATTGATTTGCACGGCCTGTATGGAAATTCCGACAGGCTTTTTTTATTCTGCTTTAAAAGTAGTTGACAAAACAATATTATTGTGCTATAATTATTACATAATAAAGAAAACAAAAAATGAGAAAATAAAGGAGAAAGAAAATGGAAGGAAATATTTTTAAACCAGAAATAACAAAGGAAAAAATGAAAAGAAAACTTGAGGTTTTAATGGAAAGGCTGGAAAACACAAAGGAAGATGAAATTTCAAGGATAAACGACGACATAGTGGAAATTGGGATGATGAACAGGCCAGACCTTGAGGAGCTTGTGAAAAGGGAACTGCTGGAACTTATCCCAACTCAGATTGAAAATGAATTTTCGATGATCCACCAATGCCTAATCTCTGAGGACGATACAGCGCCTTGGTACGACATTGCGGACTCGATTTATGAACAGCACCTTTCAGACAACAGCCTTGCGTACGGCTACTTCACTTGGAACGCTAACAACGAAAAGGCCCTCATGTCAATCAGATGGCATAAATGCGAATACTGGAACGCAGTCTACGACGAAGTTCTGGACGACGCAAAATATAATGCTGATAACTGGGATGAAAGCTTTGAGTTCGGGGCATGGATGAGACGCGGGTTCGCAAAGTTCTTTGAAGATTATGCCTCTAATTTCCAGTGTGATCTTGACGAACTGAAAGAAGGCTACGAAATCGACGTTGAGGCTCTTTCCCTTGGCGACATAATGTTTATTCATAATAAATTAAGCGAAGAACTTAAAAGTGAAAAGAAGTACAGCGATGAAGAAATACTGGAAAACTTAAAAGAATATGAGGAACTGTAAAAGGATAAGGAGCTTGCCAAAAGCAAGTTCTTTTTTTATTTAAAAGGAAAGTTTTCAGGAAATTTCCTGCATTCTTTTTTAAGCTGAAAAACATTTTTAAAAAAAATCTAAAAAAGTGTTGACAAATAAACGAAAATATGATACTATTTATTTGTAACAAGGGAGCAAGTCAAGGCATTAGAAGCTGGTAACGAAATCTGGAAGACAGCCAAAACTTCCAGTGAGTAGGAACAGGGCCTTTTCCATTAACTCCCAAGCCTGAAGTCGCCGATGGGATGGAAGGGAGCGCACCGCTTTTGCAGAAAGAAGCCTAAGCCGGAAATGGTATGGCGAGCGCTCATCGGAAAATTCGCCGCACGAAAGTGAAATGGCCGGATCGTTTCTCCGCTTCTAATCGGAGGAATTAAAAACAAGCCGGAATTGAAGGGCGGATAAGGATGTAAAATCTTGCAAATGACAGATACGCAAGTTTTCCTTGGGCTGAAGATTGCAGGGGAGAAGCGGTCAGAGCACCCGTCTGTCAGAATGGCCGAACCGCTTAAATGCGGGGCAGGAAAGGAAATTGGCAGCCTTTCCCGCTTGAGAAAGTTCCAGAAGTTCTGGGGCTTTTTTGTTATTGCATTAAATTTTGCCTTGACATCTTTTCAGCAATCTGCTAAAATGAGTAAAAAGGAATTTAAAAAAAGTGGAAAAATAAAAAAAGCGCTTCCGTTTCGGAAGCAAAATATATATAAATAAAAAAAGGAGATGCACAAACCCTACCAAAGTTTTCCCATCATCTCTGCTATAATAATATCATAATTCTTAAAGTTTGTCAACTGCACCGCAGGTGAGGTAGGAGCGATAGCAACACTGCACTTGTTTGCAAATGAGGTAAGAGCGACAGCGAATACTGAAAATAAAATTATGATAACTGGAAAATTCAAAATAAAATTGAAAATTTCAAGTAAAGCAGAGAAAAGGAAAACATAACAGGTTCATCTCTTTTATCTGCTTTTTTCATTTCCTTTTTAAAAAATAAAATAGCCGAAAGGCGGAAATGAGGACTTGAAATGAAAAATTTAAATGAAGCAAAGGCAGGAATTATGGCGTTAAATGTAGTGAGTGACGACAGCTTCCTTGAAATTAACGGAATCAAAATTGAAAGAAAGGAATATAAGGGAGTTCCAATTTTAACGGTGTGGGATATTGGAAAAATTTATAACAAAGATGTAAAAACAGTAAATCAGCAATTCAAAAGAAATAAAGAAAAATTCGTTGAAGGAAAAGATTATTTTGAATTAAGTAAAAAAGAAATTTCTAAATATATAAAAACAATGATACCAAATAATATAAAAGCAATAATTTTGTTTACTTCAAGCGGATATTTGAAATTAGCAAAAACTTTTGTAAACAATACCGAATATAAAATTATAAAAAAGGTTTATGATTTTTTAGGAGGAAATGAAAATATAGATATATATGTTTCAAATGAAAGATTTGAAATATCGTTTTTCAAATTATTGAAAGAAGCATTAAAAGAAATTGATGTAAAATTAATTCACCAGTATTATGTATCAGGTTATAGAATTGATTTTTTTATTCCTGAATACAACCTTGCAATAGAATACGACGAAGAACATCATAAACTAAGAACAAAGGAAGACAAAATGAGAGAAAGGAAAATATCCAAAGAAATAGGATGTAAATTTATAAGATGTAGTTACAAAGACAGCAATATCAAAAATTTAATGAAAGTATTAAAGGAAACAGTTCTTAAACAGAAATGAAACATCTGTTTAGACAGCAGGGCCTTTTTATTTAAACTGTCAAAATCACATCGCCCAATTCTTTCTGTCTTTTCAATTGAAAAAATATTGCTGCTTATTTTTAAAATATTTCAATTTATTATCGGACTTACAACCCCCTTCCTTGGTTTTTAAGACCCTTTCATCTGAAAAAGTTCCCTTTTTAATTCATTTCGTTATAAACAAAATAATTCTTGACAAAACAATATACTTATGCTATAATGTATTCAAGATAAGGGGACAGGGAACAGAAAACAAGGCAGGGAGTGATAGATATGAGAACGGAAGTTTTAACAGAACTAAAAAAAATCAATATTCAGTTTGCAGCAAAACAGATTTCAGAAAAAGACTGGATAAACGAACTAAGAAAAAGACAAAACGGATTTATAGCATTGATAATTGAACTCTCTAAAATAACAAATGCCGTAACGGAAACAATGAAAGGCGGAGAAACAGTAATAACATTTATCTTCGAAGATGCAAACATACATTTCCATGCTGACGGCGACTGCATAGGGAATGTTGAAAAGTTTGCAAGAAACATAATCAGTTACAGAACAATAACTTTTAATTAAAATAAAGCCAATTTCCGCAAGGCAGGAAAGGGAATGTCCGCCCTGCCTTGAGCGAAAAGGCCCAAAAGGAACAAAAAAAGAAAGCAGGAAGATTTTAAAGTTAAAGTTCCTGATTTACAGATGAAAGGGATGATAAAAAAGGAAAAGCCAATGAAACTGCACCGCAGGTGAGGTAGGACTGCACTTGCTTGCAAGTGAGGTAGGACGATAGGACTACGACAGGACTACCAATCAGGCAAGGAAATGGAAGGAAGATTTCATTTTTAGAGCCATATAAAATAAAGGAGATGTTGACTATGGAAGCAACTAAAATTAATCAAATTTCAATTCTTGGATACAAAGTTAGAGTTTTTAAGAAGTTCGGATGCAAAATGGTCGAAACTTCAAAGGGAAGCATGAAAGCCGTTTTCAACACAACTGACAAGGAAATTGAAAGAACAGCGGAATTTGACGAAAGCGATTTATTCAATATAATGAAAATTTTAAGAAATTAAGGGCCTTATGGCTCTTTTTCAATTGAAAAAGGAAACTTTTATCTCTGCTGATCGGTCCTATTTTTCACGATAAATATTAATTATAAAATAATTCTTGACAAAATTATAATCTTATGCTATAATATATACATAATAAGGGGAACAAAAAAATCTTCTAAAAATGAGAAAAAGAAAATGGAGGAAATGTTATGAACCAAAGACAAGAAATTTTAAAAAAAATGGCAAGAGATGTGTCAAGCTGGAATGGCGGATTTGAAGATTTAGATGTATACGAAACTATTGAAGATCTATGTGATGAACTGTTTTCGGAAAACCCGGCAGAAGCCGCAAGGGCGATGCACTTCGGGGAAATATCAGGCTGGAACTCTGCTGACGGCTACAGACTAAACAGCTACGGAAACATTGAGGAAGTGGACGACATAGGAGAAGAAATAGACGGATATGAAGAAGATATCGTCGATGCCTGGCTTGAACTTGACGAAGACAGCAGGGACAACGTTCTTTTAGAAAAATACCATAATGCAGGCGGGGAATACGGGCTTGACGGCAACAAGGAAGAAGATGATGAAGAAGAATAATTTAAGCAGGGAACTTTCCCTGCTTTTCTTTTTCAGATTTTGTGAAAATAAACTTCAATCTTTTCTATTTTTAAGGCCCTTCCTTCAAAGGATAAAATTTTTAAAAAAACAGTTGACAAAAACTTGAAAATGTGATATACTTCATTTGTTGATTTAGATTTATACATAAAGTTCTCCACGGAACTAAAAAAGAAAGAAGAATTTTAATGAGCTAAAAGACCTAAAATCCTTCTTATAATTTAAAATTAGTTCGCCTAGCCTGTACGGAAATTCCGTTCAGGTTTTTTTATTTCATTTGGAAATAAGATATTCAAAGTCAAATGTCAAGTATAAATTTAATTAAACTTGATTATTTTATTAAACTTCAATAACTTTTCATAAACTACTGGCTTAACCTTAAAATATTTCCTAAAAAAGTATTGACAAAAATATAATATTATGCTATAATGTTTTTGAGGTTAAGGGAAAGGCAATAAGAACCTTAACAAAAATGAGAAAAAATATTAAAGGAGAGATTATTATGAATCTAGGAACTTTTTCGGGAAACTTAACAGGAGATTTAGTATTAAAATATACAGCTAACGGAAAGCCTTATGCAACAGCAGTGCTTGCCGTAAACAATGCAGGAGAGACAGATTTTCTTCCAGTAAAGGTGTGGGGCAATTATGCCGAAACACTGGCAGGAATACTTAGAAAAGGCTCTAAAATACTGGCAACTGGAAGAATTGAGAACTCCCAGTTCGAAAAAAAAGGAACAAAAGTAAATTATACTGAACTTGTTGCTGAAAATATTGAATTTTAATAAGGCAATCCCTGTCATAAAGGCAGGGATTTTTTATTTCTTTCAGCTGAAAAAGGAAAGTTTTAATGGCATATCATAAAGAAAAATTTTGTTCCTTTTTTTAAAAAAGTTGTTGACATTTTTATAATATTGTGCTATAATATATACATAATAAGGGAAGCGATAAAGCCCTTAACAAGAAAATGAGAAAAAATAAAAACTTAGGAGGAACGATTATGAACGTTATAACAATCAAAGGAAACTTAGTAAAACCAGTGGAGCTTAAAAAATCAAATGATGGAAAAACAACCTTCGCAACAGGTACAGTTGCCGAAAATTATAAAAATAAAACGAATTTTTTCAACTTTACCGTGTTCGGAAAGCAGGCAGAATATGCCGCAAAGACAGCTGCGAAAGGTGCTAGAATACTTGTGAGCGGAAAGTTCAAGGCAAGCAAGTATGAGAAAGACGGAAACACGCTTACCAGCTGGAACATAGTCGCAAATGTCTTTGAAAACTTCGAAACGAAAGAAACAAATTCCGTAAGCGAAGAAAGAACAAGAACCCCGAAAGCTGATGCTCCTGCTAAACAAAAGGACGAAATGGAAGCGTTCTTTGACGGAGCTGAAACATCGGACGAAGAATTCCCGTTTTAAGCAAATAAAAATTCTAAATAAAACGCCTTGCAGACGAAATGCCTGCAGGGTATTTTTTATTTTAAAATAGGCAATAGGATCTTAAAAATATTGTAATGTAAACCATCTTCCGTTTTTTTTATCTGGAAAAGATTTCAGTTCACTGTTTCCCAAATAATATATTTGTATATACAAATATAACCCCGTAGTCATGCATAGCCTTCCTGCCTAACTTTCAAGGTTTCTTAACTCCGCCAGAAAAATTTAACTTCCTTTAAATATTATATTTCCCATTTTCAGATACATTTTTATTTAAAAGAATCAACTATAATTGAAATAAAATTCTTGACATTATTAAGGTTTTGTGATATAATAACCATACTGACACAAAATGCGCACATGGCGCAAAAAACCATTTTTTTCTCATTTTTATCAGGCTCTCATTAAGAGGGCCTTTTTAATTTCCTTCATCTGGAAAAGTTCCTCTCAGCCTTTCCTTTTTCAATTGATAAAAGAATTCTAAAATTAATTGTCATTTCTTTCAAGAACTATACAAAGGTATTTGCCAATATGCTGTAAGCAAAATCCCCAAAATTATAAAATAATCGTTGACAAAATAATATACTTATGCTATAATATATGCATAATAAAGGAAACAATAAAGGAGAAAATTATGGATATAGAAAAATTAATGCTGGAAAATATTGAGAAGGCAAGAACCTTCAATAAGCTTGCCGAAAGAATAAAAGGGGCAAAAGACAATTCAAGGCTTACATTCGGAAGAAGGGGATTTTCAGTGATGAAAGCCAAAAGAGCCCTGTCGGGAGCAACAAGGATCGAAATGTCGCCGTTCAGCCTTGAACTGTCGGCAGATGAGAACACAATTACACTTTCAAGCAAAACCGACAGGATTTCCTTCTGCTCCTCAAGGCTTGAAGTGAGGGCTGAAAACAGCGATATGAAGTTCAAGAAAACATATTCCCTGACAGAATTTGAGAAGGCCCTTGAGAAGGTGCTTGAAAGAATTTCTGCGGCTGGAACATTCAGGCTCGCAATTGCAATAATTTAAAAAATAAATTATTATAAATATAAAGGAGAAAAAAATGGCAGAAGTAAAATCTTTAGACGACTTAACATGGGAAAGCAAAAGTTATGAAGATGGAGAAAAAAGAGAATTTTGCAATGTATGCGGGTTGACTAGAAACCGTGAAGTTAAATTGACTGGAACCGGTGAATTTAAAGGGAATATTCTTGAACTTAACTTTAACAGTGTTAAAATCCCAAATTATACAAAGGTAAGTCTCCCCATAAAGCAGAAAATGTTGAAAGTGCCAAAGGAAATTGGAGTTGTAATAAAAATTGATGGAAAAGTTATGTATTTAAAGGAAAAGAATACAGGAGCAATTGGCGAAATCATAAATTTCAGGGATATTGAGGGGTTTTTTGTACATTTACGATATGCGGATATTTTTTACAGCGATACTTACTTAAAAAATTATGATGGAAAGTTTTTTGTAAACTATAAAAATGACAAGCTTCAGGAAATTTCAATAGCTGACAAATTTTATTTGACAATTGATGATGCTGTTATTGAAAGCAGAAAAAACAGTTCAAAATTTTATGAAATAAAAAAAGTGTACAAAATTGAAATTTTAGATTTTGTGACTGCCTGCGAAGTTTATGGACAATTAATAAAATATTATATTTCAAGAAAACTTGATCCAAAAGATCTTGAAATCTTGGAAAAAATGCTAAGAGATGAAATCGAAGAAAAGCTACCTGAAATAATTTTTGAAGACGAAGATTTTAAAGAATTTGCAAATCTGAAGGACAGAACGCCTGAAAACCTTTTTGCAGTTCAAAAGTTGTATAAATATGTGCCAAATTTGAATTTTGAAGAAACTGTAAATATGCTTGAAGCTCTTGATGACGCAACCTTTGAATTTTGGCTTTGCGGACTTGGAAATAAAATAAAAGTTCAATACTCAAAAGGAACTGTTGAAATTCATGTCAAAAATAAGATTAATTTTGAAAAAATGTTTAAGCTTTTCAAAAAATTGAAGCCGTTAAGAAAATATGGGAAAATTTCAATTTCTACCGATGACAGAAAACTTCATTTGGAAGAAACAGATGAAGAGATTATTTTTCATAAAGGGAGAAAGTCAATGAAAGATTTAAAAATTTTAGAGAAATTTGGAAAATTTAATAAAAAAGTTGAATTGCTGATTAATGGCGGCGAAAAGTTTGGAATTAATGCAACTATAAAATAGAAATTTCGAAAAGCAGTAGAAAAATATAATTTAAAAGATTTTGAAACTTATACTTTTTAATAAAAGGGCCTTTTGGCTCTTTTTGCTTTTTTAATTAGTTTCAAAAAATAATTTTTGTTTTATTGTCTTACTTTTTCAGTATTCGCTGTCGCTCTTACCTCACTAAGAGTGCAGTTGAAAAAACGATTGTTTGTTTTGTTCGGAATAAAAAACGATTCCCCAATGTTTGCAAATGTTTGCGATGCATTAATTTACAAAATGATTATTGACAAAATTATAATATTATGCTATAATTATTATATAATAAAAAAGGTTAAAAAACCTGAAAACAGGTTATAAATAAAATGCTATAATAAATTATATTAAAAAACAGGAGGAAATTTATGAAAGGTTTAAATAAAAGCAACAAGGAAATTAAGGAAATGGGTGGGAAATTTTTAAGATTATGGACTGACTTTGATAATCATTACGGCGGATGGATAACTAACGAAATTTATTTATTAAATGGTGAAGAAGTTTTCAGTTTGACAGAATGGGAATTTCAGAATCCATAAAAAGTGACTCTTAAAAGGAGCCTTTTTTCATTTGAAAAATGCAAATATTGTAAAAATTGGCAAAAATAGAAATAAACAAAAATATTTAATAAATGCAAAAAAAGATATTGACTAATGCAAAGTATTATTCAAGGATTGCTAAATAATACTTGACAAAATAATATTATTGTGTTATAATGTTTATATAGTTAAGGGAAGGAACAAGGCCCTTAGCCAAAACATTTATAAAGGAGAAATGAAATGAGAAAAATCAACTTAATTTTTTTAGGAGACATAAGTGAAACAGAATGGGAAAATGGAGAAACTAAAATTTCATTAAAACGCAGAGATGAAACAGAAAAAGAAATCGGAGAAGTTTTAGTTGATAACGAAGCAATAATATACAAACTTAAAAACGTAGAGGACAATATGTATAGCATCGAACGTTATCTAAGCGCAATCTTGAAAAATGATAAAATTGAAAGAAACATTGAAAAGATTTATATTGACGGAAAACTTTTTGGGGAACGTAAAGAGGAAGAATGCTTCGTATACTGCGAAACTGAAAATGAGATTGAATTTCTTAATTTTGTGAATTCTTTTAACGATATAAGCTTGACCTTTTCAAACAGTTCAAAAAGTTTTAATGTCAAGTTTTCGTTCTACGAAAGCGTTCCGGCATATATAAAACTTGGGGACAAGTTCTTTATGGAGAAAAAAAATAAAGAAGAGATCGTCGATACGGAAAACGGAATGAAGCATATATGCGGCAAGGAACTGGAAGTTGAAGTGAATGACATTGTTACGGCATCAAGCGTTTTAAGATGGCTCTCAAATTATAAATATGACAGCATTAAAATGTCGGCACTGCTAATTAGAAAATCAATTATAAAAAAATTGCCAAAAAATAACTTGACTGACAACTACAATGAAATTTGGAATGTTTTTAAAGATTTTGAAGCCGATGTTGAAATGACACCTGAAATGGTTTATGTTCTTTCAAACTTCTATTATTCGCCATCAATGAGTTTTGACAAAGCTCTTAAAACTATATCAGAAGCAACAAAAAATAAGAGAATAAGCAGTTTTAAAATAGCAACAGAAAAAGGGAAACTTGATTTCGATCCATTTGGAAATAAAAAACTTGTCCTTAAATCAGAAAACGGGGCAAAAATAAACGAAGCAATTGAAGATTTTCATAAAATTTCAAAATATGTAAAAGAATTTAAACTTGAATATTACAAAAAAATAAAATATGGTTACTATTCAGGAACTCAAATAAACATAAATATTTTAAGTCATGAAAATGAAATTTTAATCGCTAAGAGAACATTTGCAAAAACTGATTTTAAATATCTGCGTGAACTTTCAGAAAAAACAGGAAAGGAAATAAAATTTAAAATAATCAACGGTTATTCTTATTTTAAAATAGATGGTGCAACACTAAAAATTGAAGTCAGTTCTTGGTATGATGATGAAAGAACCGAAGAATACAAAAAGAAATTTTGTTTCTGAGATTCAAATAAATAACATTAGTTATATATTTAAAGAACCTAGAAATGAATGTATTATTCCTCAAAGAAAATTTTTTACTTTATTTAAAAAATCTTCTCCGTTTTCAAAAAGGTCTACTTTTGAATTTATACCGGAAAAAATAGCTGTCATCATTTTGCGTATCAGTAAATCATCATCTACTACAGCTATAGAGAGCTTTTCGGCTGTGTCCAGCTTAAAACGGGTTTCAAGGTTGCTCGTGCTGTCGTTGCGTTCATTATCGGCGGTCAGCATTGTCTGTGTTACGGCTCTCTTGTCTTCTATTTTTGTAAGAAGAGCCGAAAGAGCTTCACCTAAAGAGCCTACAACCTCTATCTTTCCATAATCGGGATTTTGTGAAAAGAAATCTCTTGCAAACTGATTCATTGTCAGTAGTTTTACATTTTTAGGAGAAACAACTTTAACTGCTAAGATGTTATCGATCAAATATTCCAAGTTGGTTGTATCGGCATAGGTTAAATTTAAATCGGTCAATATAATCA
>ERZ772807.676-NODE-676-length-20520-cov-5.908234_pt1 | contig 20520 bp, 13 predicted proteins | sample MGYA00511472_ERZ772807 | MGnify/ENA primary metagenome ERZ772807 (study PRJEB29015, sample SAMEA2737947) | human oral metagenome | biome: human oral; feature: human-associated habitat; material: dental | place: China | collected 2039 ...
CACCGGCAGCCAGCGTCCAGTTGGTCGCACTGTCTCCGGGCGCATCAATATCGTCTCGTTCCTGCACCAGCAGCCCGCCGCTGATTTGCTTGAACTCGTACGAGCCTCGCGCCGGGGGCTGGACCTGAAGGACACGCAGGTTCTTCTTTGCGCGCAGTACCTCGAGGGCCCCCTCGTCGTATCCCGGGGCCAGCACAACCTCGGTGAAGATCGGGACGATCTGGCGGGCGAGCTCCACGCTCACCGGGCGATTCACCGCGATGACGCCACCGAATGCGGACACGGGGTCGCACGCGTGCGCGAGGCGATGCGCCTCGGCCACGTCCTCGCCGACCGCGATGCCGCACGGGTTCGCGTGCTTAATGATGGCCACGCACGGACGCTCGTGATCGTAGGCGGCACGCAGAGCGGCGTCCCCATCCGTGTAGTTGTTGTAGCTCATCGCCTTGCCGTGCAGCTGGATCGCGTTGGCAATGCCCTGTGCCGCAGCCCCGTCCTCGGGCTCCGCTTCCTCGAAGCGCTCGTCGATCTCGCGGTACACGGCCGCGCCCTGGTGCGGGTTCTCCCCGTAGCGCAACGACTCCACGCGCTCGAAGGCGTCCGCGACGACAACGGGCATCCCCGAGGCCACCCCATCCGTCTCGCCGGGCTCGTCCTCAACACAGTCCTCCCCGCCGTCTCGGTAGCCGAGCGAGGCGAGGAAAGCGGCGTCCGAGGCCTCCAGGTGTGCTTCGGCCACATCGTCCAGGGTCTCGCGCACGTCCTCCAACTCGAGCTGGTCTGCCAGCCACCCGGCGATCGCGAGGTCATAGGCGGCGGTGTGAGCGAAGGCTTCGGCCGCGAGCCGACGGCGCTGGGCGAGCGTGAAGCCCTCCCCCGCCACCGCCTCGGCGACATCGGCGTAGCGGCTCGGGGAGGTCACGACCGCGACCGAGGGATGGTTCTTGGCGGCCGCGCGCACCATGGAAGGCCCACCGATGTCGATCTGCTCGACGCACGCATCGAAGGAGGCGCCCGAGGCAACGGTGTCAGCAAAGGGATACAGGTTGCACACCACCAGGTCGAAGGGGGCGATCTCGAGGGAGGCGAGCTGCTCGCGGTGGCTGGCCTTGCGCTGGTCGGCAAGGATGCCGGCATGGACGAAGGGGTGCAGGGTCTTCACCCGCCCCTCGAGCACCTCGGGGAAGCCCGTGACGGCTTCCACGGGGGTGACGGGGATTCCGGCGGCGCTGATGCGTTCGGCCGTCGAACCCGTGGAAATAATCTCCACACCGGCAGCGCCGAGCGCACGCGCGAGATCCTCCAGTCCCGTCTTGTCGTAGACAGAGATCAGGGCACGCCTAATCGGGCGCAGGTCGATGGCTTCCAGGTTGTCGAGGGAAACGGACATGGTTCCTCCAGGTTGGGTCACCCGGGCGCCCAGGCGGGCGACGCCTCGCGGGAAGGTCGGCCGCTCCCCGGTGGTCATCCACCCTCGCCAGTTGCGGCCCCTTCAGCTTAGTTGATGTGTTCTTCCTGCGCGGGTTGCGCCCACGGTTCGTTCGCCTCGTGCGCGTCGCTGCCCCGGCCGCGCCGCTCGTCGGCAGCTCCGTCTTCCCCGTCCTCGTCGCTGCCGCCGCTGGCCGAGGCCGCGGACTTTTCGGACGCGCCGACCTCGCTGGCGCGTCGTCCTGCCGCCTCGCCGCGCCGACGCACGCGTCCCATTCCCTCCCCGATGAGCGCCAGCGTCGTGGGGTGGGTTGCCAGCGAGACAAGCACGGCGGGCAGCGCAATCTCGAGGACGAGGGCGAGCGTCACCCAGCCGACGCGCGGCCCCATCGCCGAGAGGCGAACGGCCCCCAGGCTCATGGTCGCGCTCCACATCCACAGCGCAGCCACCGCCGCGAACACCGCCGTCGCGAGGAGGCCCTGCGCGCTCTGGTGCAGGAGGTGTTCGCGCCGAAAACGCCAGGCGCACACGGCTCCCACGGCCAGGCCAAGCAGAATCGGAAGGAGGATCAGCCACATGCCGGGGGCGGACTCGGGGACCGCGCCGAGCAGCGGGATCGGGGGGATGGGCCCCTGGTCGGCGGCCGACGGAGAGTGCAGCGCGTCGGTGGCCGTCAGGAAACCCGCTCCCGACCACCACGCTGCCGCCCACGCCACGACCGAGGGTGCGAAGAGCACCTGCACGCCGACGATGAAGGTCGAGTCGGCCGCCGAAGAGGCTCCCAGAAGTTCGTGAATTCCACTCACGCGGGTCCAGGAGAGCGAGAGGGCCACGATCGACGCGACCGACGCGGCGAGGGCGAGCGCCACGACGAGCAGCCCACCCATCTTGAATCCACCCGAAATCCAGTGCTGCATGGCGGGCGCACCGTCGTCGCGCGAATAACCCGACGCGACAAACCACACCGAGCCGACGAGGGGAATGATGATCGCGCCGAGAGTTCCCGTCCACCAGTGCGAGTGCTGGCCCGAGGCACCCACGAGGAGCCACGAGGTGAGCAGGAAACCGGGCACGGCGAACAGCGCCGAGGAGCGGGGGAATCCCGCGGTCGCGCGCAGCAGGATCCGCACGAGAACAACAAGCAGGACCCCCACCAGGGTCGGTATCGCCCGGTAGGAGACGCCCCCGACCACGGTGGTTCCGCCCACAACGGCCGACCACAGGTCACCGCCCAGGCCGAGCGCATCGCGCGGGGTCGTATCGTTCATCCACGTGTTCGACCGGATCGACAGGTAGGCAACCATGGTGAGCACCGTGGTGATCGCCCACCCGGCGAAGGCTGCCTCGACTCCTGCGAGGACGCCGCGGGCCCAGCCGCGGGGGACGGCGACACGAACCGTCGCCCGATCGGGCACGTAGGTGGTCGTGGTTCTCCGGGGTCTGGCTTCATTCGTCATGCGCTCGCTCACGACCCCATAGTCTCAGAATCGGCCCGGGGTCGCGACGCTGCACGCCGACCCCGGGCCGAATAGCCGCGTCGTTACCGCGACAGGAGCTCGCGAGCGATCTGCGCAGTCTGGGAGGGGGTGCGCCCCACGCGGACACCCACGGCCTCAAGTGCCGTGGCCTTCGCGGACGCGGTACCGGAGGATCCGGACACGATGGCTCCCGCGTGCCCCATCGTCTTCCCCTCGGGAGCGGTGAATCCAGCGATGTAGGCCACGACCGGCTTCGTCATGTTCTGGCTGATCCACTCGGCGGCACGTTCTTCGGCGTCGCCGCCGATCTCGCCGATCATGATGACGAGGTCCGTATCGGGGTCCTCTTCGAAGGCCTTGAGCGCGTCAATGTGGGTCGTACCAACCACCGGGTCCCCGCCGATGCCCAGGCACGTCGTGAAGCCAAAGTCACGCAGCTCGTACATCAGCTGGTAGGTCAGGGTGCCCGACTTGGAGACGAGGCCCAGGCGCCCCGGCCCCGTGATGTCGGCCGGGGTGATGCCCAGGTTCGCCTGTCCGGGGGAAATGATGCCGGGGCAGTTCGGGCCGATCAGGCGCACGCCCGCCGCGAGCGCGCGCTCAACGACGATCGTCGAGTCCTGGACGGGGATGCCCTCGGTGATGAGCACGATCGTCTCGATGCCCGCGTCGATGGCCTCCAGTGCCGCCGCCTTGGCGAAGGCGGGCGGAACGAAGATGACGGAGGCGTTCGCCCCCGTTTGCTCGCGGGCCTCGGCGACCGTGCCGTAGACGGGGACCTCGACCTGCCCGTCGGCCACTCGACCGGCGGCCGGGCCGTATCCGACCACGTCAAAGGTGACGGTTGTTCCCGCCTTGCGTGGGTTCGTGCCGCCCACGACCGCGGTGCCCGCGCTCAGCATGCGCTGGGTGTGCTTGCGGCCTTCGGCTCCGGTCATGCCCTGGACGATGACCCGGGTGTCAGAGTTGACGAAGATTGTCATGATGTGTCTCCTGCGGTTCTCGGGTCGTTACTTCGAGGGCGCCTGCGCGGCGAGCTGCGCCGCACGCCGGGCGGCGCCGTCCATCGTTTCTTCCATGTGGACGAGGGGGTGACGGGCCTCGGCGAGGATCGCGCGGCCCTCCTCCACCCTGTTGCCGTCAAGGCGTACGACGAGGGGCTTGGTTGCCGTCTCCCCCAGTGCGTCGAGCGCACCGATGATGCCTCGGGCAACCTGATCGCAGGCCGTGATGCCACCGAAAACGTTGACGAACACGGAGCGCACCTGGTCGTCTCCGAGGATGATCTCTAAGCCACGGGCCATGACCTCGGCCGAGGCGCCGCCCCCGATGTCTAGGAAGTTCGCGGGTTTGAGCCCGCCGAACTCCTCGCCGGCCATGGCAACCACGTCAAGCGTCGACATGACCAGGCCTGCACCGTTACCGATCACCCCGACCTCCCCTTCGAGGCGCACGTAGTTCAGCCCGGCTTCCTTCGCGGCCGCCTCACGCGGGTCCTGCGCGGCCACGTCCACCAGCCCCGCGTGATCGGGGTGGCGGAAACGAGCGTTGTCATCCAACGTGACCTTGCCGTCCACCGCCCAGATGGAGCCGTCGGGGCTCGACACCAGGGGATTGACCTCCACCAGGGTGGCATCCTCGTCGCGGTAGACCTCCCACAGGGTCTGCAGAACCGGGGCGATGGCGTCGCCGACGGCTGGGTCGAATCCGGCTTCGTTCACGATGCGACGCGCGACGTCGGCGTCAATGCCGACGAGTGGATCCAGGGGGACGCGGGCCAGGGCCTCGGGCCGTTCCTTCGCGAGCGTTTCGATGTCCATGCCTCCCTCGCGCGAACACATCGCCAGGTGGCGACGGTTCGAGCGGTCCAGCAGGATCGAGAAGTAGTATTCGGCGGCAATGTCCGCTCCGGAGGCGATCATGACGCGCGTGACGACGTGCCCCTTGATGTCGAGGCCGAGAATCTCCCGAGCCTTCTCGCGCGCTTCCTCGGCCGTGTGCGCGAGCTTCACACCTCCGGCCTTGCCGCGTCCTCCGGTCTTGACCTGTGCCTTGACAACCAACAGGGTCGCGCCGCCCTCCAGGAGTTCTCGCGCTCCCTCGCGCGCCTCGTCGGGGGTCGACGCCAGCCGGTAGTCCAGCACGGGCACACCGTGTTCCTTGAACATCTGCCTGGCCTGGTACTCGTAGAGATCCACCTTATTCCCTCCGTTGAACGTGGTGTGGTCAGCGCAGTAATTCTACCGTGCGACCGGCGCAGACGCCCCCGTTTCCGCATATTATCAACGCTTTCAGGCCCCTTGACCATCACGCGATGCGCCCTTGACATTGTCAAGGTGTGACGAACCGACCTCGCCGCGCGAGACGGGGAGGCCTCGGCCGGAGTGGCGGTCGCGGCAGCTTCTGCGTGAAGGAGATCGTCGCGGCTGGTCGCGGCGCCCAGCTCCTCGGGACACCCCCACGTGCGCCGGCCTCGCGCCCTGTTCGAGGCCAATCCGGACACGATCACCGACCAGCGGCGTGGCCGACCTCGCGCAACGCTCACCTGGGACACGCCCCACCAGCTCCCAGTGGGGCTTTTTCTACATTTTGACGCCCCTCGTGGCGTGTCACCGGCGTGTCGCCTCAAACATGTAGAAAACCCCCAGTCGCACGCGAGCCGCCAGGCGAGTCCACTCCCCGGTTTGCGTTCGCGCACAAAACGGCCGCACGCGGGCCGCTACGAGATCTTCTCCATCGGCGCCATGCGGACGAGAAGACGCTTGTCAGCCATGCCGAAGCGAATGCGTGCCACCGTGCGCGGCCCCTCCCCTTCGATCCCGGTGACGGTCCCCGCCCCCAGTGTTGCGTGTCTGACGCGGTCCCCGACCTTCAACGCCAGCACGGGCTTGTCCTCCGTTGCTTGGGCGGTGGGCGTGACGCCCATGCGCGTTACCTTGCGCACTCCTCCCGTCTGAACGGCGCCGCCGCCGCGCCCCGACCCGAAGGCACCCGAGTCGCGCTCGCCCCAGGGATCGCGCCCGTCACGCGCGGCGCCGTACGCTCCGCCGTAGGAGCCGCCGTAGGAGCTCCCGTAGGAGGCGCGTGCGCGCTCACCCGAGGTGGCGGACCGCCTGACGTCGAGCAGCTCGGCGGGAATGTCGTCGATGAAACGCGAGGGCGGCATCTCCTGCGGGGTCCCCCACGCGCTGCGCACGGCGGCCCGGGTCAAGTAGAGGCGCTCGCGAGCCCGCGTGATCGCCACATAGGCCAGCCGGCGCTCCTCCTCCAACTCGCTCTCGTCCGCGAGGCTGCGCTGGTGCGGGAACGTGCCGTCCTCCATGCCGGTGACAAAGACGGTGGGGAACTCGAGGCCCTTGGCGGTGTGGACCGTCATAAGGGTCACCTGCCCGCCGCGTTCCCCTTCGGCGGGCACCTGGTCTGAGTCCGCCACGAGGGCCACGCGCTCCAGGAAGTCGGCCAGGCTCGCGCCCGGGGCCTCGGCCGCGAAAGCCCCGGCAACCGAGTGCAGCTCCGCCAGGTTCTCCACGCGAGAGGCATCCTGCGGGTCTTCGCTGCGGCGCAGCTGGGCCAGGTAGCCCGTGCGATCGAGAACCTCCTCGAGAATGTCGGCCTGGGAGGCGCCGCACGCCTCGGCCGCGCGCAGCGTCTCGATGAGTCCCCAGAAGGCGGCCGCCGCCTTCGCCGCGCGCGGGGTGATCCCCGCGACCTCGGGAGCCGTCTCGGGCGCGCCCTCGCCAGAAGATGACGAGGCCGGGGCCGCAGCCACGCTCTCCTCCGCAACGTCGCGAGCACCCGGGATCTGCCCTGCCTCTTCATCCGAGGACACGGGGGCTAAGGACTGCGCGGAGCCCTCGTCCGGGGAAGTGGAACGAGCGAGGGCCTCGACGTCGATCCCTTCGCCCTCCCCCGCGGGGCATCCGGCGCGTTGCCACAGGTGACGCAGCGCCGCGCCGAAGGAGACACCGTAGCGAGCGGCGTGCGCAGCGATAGCTTCCTCGGCCTTCGCGCCAATGCCCCGCTTGGGAACATTGAGGATGCGGCGGGCAGCGACCGTGTCATCCGGGTTGGAGATGACCTGCAGGTAGGCCAGCGCATCCTTGATCTCGCGACGCTCGTAGAAGCGCGTGCCGCCGACGACGCGGTACGGGATTCCCTGACGGACGAGGAGCTCTTCGAGGGCGCGCGACTGGGCGTTCGTGCGGTAGAACACCGCGATGTCTCCCCATTCGGCGCCCGCATCCGCGAGGCGGTCGATCTCGCCGACGACGAAACGCGCTTCGTCGTGCTCGGAGTCGGCCGCGTCCAGCGTGATGAGCGCTCCATCGCCGGAGGCGGTCCACAGGTTCTTCGCGCGCCTTCCGCTGTTGCGGGCGATGACAGCGTTGGCCGCCGACAGGATGTTCTGCGTCGAGCGATAGTTCTGTTCCAGCAGGATCGTGCGCGCGCCCGAAAAGTCGCGCTCGAACTCCTCGATGTTGCGGATCGTGGCGCCTCTAAAGGCGTAGATTGACTGGTCGGAGTCGCCCACGACCGTCAGCTCGGCAGGCGCAACCCCGTCTTTTCCGTCGCCCACCAGGGAGCGTACCAGCACGTACTGCGCGTGGTTCGTGTCCTGGTACTCGTCCACCAGGATGTGGCGGAAGCGCCGGTGGTAGTGCTCGGCGATGAGGGGGTTGTCGCGGAGGAGCTCAACGGTGCGCATGATCAGGTCATCGAAGTCCAGCGCGTTGGAGGCTCGCATGCGTTTGTCGTACTCGACGTAGGCATCCGCAACGATGCGCGACACTGGATCCTTCCCCGCAGTCTCGCCGTAGCGCGCGGGGCCAATCAGCTCATTCTTAGCGTCCGAGATGCGCGCCGCCACCATCTTCGGCGTGAAACGTTTGATGTCCACGTCCATTGCCTTGAGGACCATCTGGATGAGGCGCTGAGAGTCCTGGGCGTCGTAGATCGTGAAAGAGGACGACAGGCCCGCAGCCTCGTGCTCGTAGCGCAGCAGGCGCACGCACGCCGAGTGGAAGGTCGACACCCACATGCGTCGCGCGTCCCCGCCCACGAGCGCACCCGCCCGCTCGCGCATCTCCGCCGCCGCCTTGTTCGTGAATGTGATCGCCAGGATCTCCCCGGCCCGCGCGCGGCCCGTGGCCAGCAGGTAGGCGATACGGTGGGTGAGCACGCGCGTCTTTCCGGAGCCCGCGCCCGCCAGGATGAGCAGGGGCGAACCCGCGTGCGTGACCGCCTCGCGTTGGCGATCGTTGAGGCCGCGCGTGAGCGATTCCGGATCCACGCCGGGACGTCCGGCGTCGCTCCGCCTGCTCGTGTCCGCGCCCTGCGTAGACTCCCACGCAGAGGGGCGCCCCGACGCTCCGCCGGGGACGGCGATGTCGGGCCAGCCGCCTTCGACGTCGGCCCCCAGCGCGTCCTCCACGTCGAAGGCGGGAGCCTGCGGCGGAACGTAGTCGTCGTCGCGGCCTCCGTCCAAGCCAATCAGGTAACCAAAGTCAGGTAGAGAAGTCGCGTCACTCATCGCATCCAAGCCTAAACCGCCCCACCCGCGCCTGCGCGCCCCACCCCGGTGGCGCCAGCCACGCGCCGACGCCGCCTCAGGGGCCGAAGCCGGAAACGACGAGGCCGGGGCTGGCCTGCGCGTGAGAGCGCGGTCAGCCCCGGCCTGGTGCAGGGAGCTACTTCTTGCGGTACAGCGACTTGGTCGCGTACACCGGTTCCGTCGTCACCTGGATGCCCAGGGAGCGGAAGATGCCCTCGTCAACGGGGCCGAGGATGACGGACTCGTGCACGTCACAGCCGCGCAGGGCACCCAGCTGGTCGAGCGCCCGGCGCGCGTTGTCGTCACCGTTGGCGCTCACCGCCAGGGCGATGAGGACCTCGTCTGTGTGCAGGCGCGGGTTGCGAGAACCCAGGTCGTGGGTCTTGAGGCGCTGGATCGGCTCAATCGACTGGGGCGCGAGGAGCTGAACATCGTCCGCAAGCCCCGCGAGCTTCTTCAGGGCGTTGAGTAGCATCGCGGAGGAGCACCCCAGCAGCGCGGAGGTCTTGCCCGTGACGATCTGGCCATCGGGCAGCTCAACGGCCGCGGCAGGCTCTCCCGTGGCCTCGGCCAGCTCCAAGGCGGGGCGCACGACCGGGCGATCCATGCGACCCACGCCGACCTTGGCCATGAGGAGTGAGATGCGACCCGACTGAATGGGCTCGCTCATCTCCTTCTTCTCCGTCACGAGCGCCTTGTAGTAGCGGCGGATGATCTCCTGACGCGAGGCCTCCTTGCATGCCTCGTCGTCAACGATGCAGTGGCCCGCCATGTTCACGCCCATGTCGGTGGGACTCTTGTAGGGGGAGGCGCCCAGGATCTTCTCGAACAGGCGGCTCAGCACGGGGAAGATCTCGACATCGCGGTTGTAGTTGACCGTCTTCACCCCGTACGCCTCAAGGTGGAAGGGATCGATCATGTTGACGTCGTCCAGGTCCGCCGTGGCGGCCTCGTAGGCGATGTTCACCGGGTGGTCCAACCCGATGTTCCAGATCGGGAACGTCTCCCACTTCGCGTATCCGGACTTGATGCCGCGCTTGTGGTCGTGATAGAGCTGGGACAGGCAGGTCGCCATCTTGCCCGACCCCGGGCCGGGGGCCGTGACGACCACGAGGTTGCGGCTGGTCTGAACGTACTCGTTCGCGCCGTAGCCCTCGTCCGAGACGATGCGTTCCACGTCCGAGGGGTATCCGGGGATCGGGAAGTGACGGTAGACGCGGATGCCAAGCTTCTCGAAGCGCTCCTTGACCTCGGCGGCCGCCTTGTTGTCGTCCGTCCACTGAGTGATGACGACGGAGCCGACGTACAGGCCGCGCTCACGGAACTCGTCGATCTGACGCAGAACCTCGTCGTCGTAGGTGGTTCCCACGTCGGCACGCACCTTGCGCCGGGCAAAATCCTTGGCGTTGACGGCGACGATGATCTCAACCTCGTCAGCCAGCTCGCGCAGCATGCGCACCTTGTTGTCGGGCGTGAAGCCGGGCAGGACGCGCGAGGCGTGCATGTCGTCAATCAGCTTGCCGCCGAACTCCAGGTAGAGCTTCCCGCCGAACTCGCTGCGCCGCTTGGCGATATGGCGAGACTGCATCTCAATGTAACGATCACTGTCAAAACCGATGCTGTGCATGCATCCTCCGAGTTCGCGGCATCATAGGGGGCCACCCGCCGGGTGGTCGGGCGCTTACGCGCTCTCGGGATTCCATTGTAGGCACACTGGCCGCGCACGCCCCTGGCGGGCACGCCGAGCAGGTCCGACCTCACACAATGTGACGCTGCATGGCCCAGCGGGTCAACTCGTTGCGGTTGGACAGCTGGAGCTTGCGCAGCACGGCGCTCACGTGGGTCTCGACCGTCTTGATCGAGATGAACAGGTCGTGAGCGACCTCCTTGTAGGTGTATCCGCGGGCGATGAGCCGCATGACCTCCTGCTCGCGGGCCGACAGGAGATCCAGCTCCGTGTCCGCCGTGGAGACCTCGCCCGTGCCGAAAGCGTCGAGGACGAAGCCCGCCAGGCGGGGGCTAAAGGCTGCGTCGCCCGCGGCGACGCGTCCGATGGCCTCCACGAGATCCGGCGTCGAGATCGACTTCGTGACATAGCCGCGGGCTCCGGCGCGGATGACCTGGACCACGTCCTCGGCCGAGTCCGAGACGGACAGGGCCAGGAAGTTGAGCCCCTTGACGTCCCGGCACGAGCTTGCCACCTCCGCTCCGCCTCCGCCGTTGCCGCCGGGCAGGTGCACGTCCAGGAGGGCGACGTCGGGGCGCAGGGCGCGACACGCGGCGACGGCGCCTTCGACGTCGGAGGCGTCGCCGACGACCTCCAGGTCTGCCCCGGAGTTCTCTAGTTCGGCTCGCACCCCCGCGCGAACCATGGGGTGATCGTCGATGACAAGAATCCGGATAGTCACTGTGTCCTCCCGTTGGGCGCCGTTTCCTCCAGGATATCGGAACGGGGGACTCTCAGGGAAATTTCTGTTCCCCTCGCCCCGGAGCGAATCGACGCCTCACCGCCAACGCGCCGCATGCGCCCCACGATCGAGTCGCGTACGCCGTGGCGGTCGTCGGCGATGAGTCCGGGATCGAAGCCCTCCCCGTGGTCTTTGACAAAGGCCTCGACGACGCGGCCCCGCACCTCGACGTACACGGAGACGGGAGGAGCACCGTGTCGGACGGCGTTCTGGGACGCCTCGGCCAGGGCCGCGACGAGGGCAAGTTCGGCGGGACCGGGCCTCATATCACCGACGACGACCGCGCTGACGGGCACGCCGTAGCGGCTTTCAACGCCGACGACCGCCTCGGTGACCGCGGCCTCGAGGGAGTCGGCGGCCTGGGCGTGACCGGTGTAGAGCCAGGCACGCAGCTCGCGTTCCTCGGTCAGGGCGATTGCGCGCACCCGCGCGGGATCCTCCGCGGACGCCCGGATGAGCGTGAGGGTCTGCAGGACGGAGTCGTGCAGGTGGGCGGCGATGTCCGCGCGCTCCGACTCGCGCACGCGCTGCGCCTCCGATTCGGACAGTTCCTTAGTCGTGCGCAGCCACATGGGGACCAGCGCGAAGAGGATTCCGGCGACGAGGGCGGCACCGATGAGTCCGCCGCGGAGCAGGATGATCGGAGGGTTGTCACGCGAGGCGACCATGACGACGCCGAGGCTGAGCAGGCCGATCCCACCGAGAACCGCGCCGATGAAACGGATGGACCGCCAGTTGCGCACCTGTCGGCTCTGGCTCCACACCAGGGCGATGCCAACGACGATCGAGACGATGGCCCCCAGGTCACGCCAATCGATCGTTCCAGAGGCGTTGAGGAGGACGAAGACGGCGGCCGCGACCAGGAACGCGACACCGGTGGCAATCAGCCGGTTGCGTGACACCTGGGCTGCCCGCTCCTCGGACAGCCGGACGAGGCCGGGGCTGAGCGTGCCCGATCCGGTGACCTCGGGAGAGTCCTCGGGGACAGTCACCCACAGCCACAGGTAGACGACGACTCCGACTCCGACAACCGACAGCAGCGCAATGAGGAATCGCAGGAGCAGGACGGGTGCCCCCAGGTGCACGGCCAGCCCCGAGCACACGCCGCCCATCCAGGGTGCCGGCATGTCCGGGCTGGACGAGGTGGCGCGCACGAGGGGGGGACGAGCAGGCGGCGCCGGGATGGGCGGCGTCCACCCAGGATGGGCGTAGTTCTCTGGTCTGCTCACCCCACCATTGTCGCATGTCGCGGGGTTTGCCCGGGATACCCCGAGCGCAATCAGGGGGCGTTCAGGGGGTCCCCTACTATCGCCCACGATGGGAGCTTTGGTTGAGTAGTGGTATCGATCCGCAGACTGTGGATCCCATCGAGAGGAAGTACACCATGAGTTGGTCGAGCGGCCCTTCGGACCCGAACGGCACGCGCCAGCAACCCCCGCGCAGCAACGGGTTCTTCGATTCCCTGAGAAACTCGGGCTGGTATCGGACGCAGCCGCGCGTCATCGGTGGCGTGTGCTCTGGAATCGCGGCCCGCACGGGCTGGGACCTGTCGCTCGTGCGCGTCCTGACCGTCCTGGCGGCGTTCTTCGCGCCCGTCGTCATCATCGTCTACGCACTGGCGTGGATGTTCCTACCCGAGGCAGTCGATGGACGCATCCACGCGGAAGAGACCTTCAACGGCAACTTCGATGTCGCCTTCGTCGGTGGAGTGACTCTCGCCCTCGTCGGCCTGTTCTCGGTCATCCCCTCGGTCGGCATATTCGGTTCCTTCGCGATCGGCTGGGGCGTGTTTACGACCCTCATCATCGCGGGGATTTGCATCGCCGCGATCGCCTCCAGCAACAACCAGAAATCGGGAGCACGCATGTCTACTCCGAACGGACCCCAGTACGGCACCCCTGGCCCCAACCGCGCGCCGGGAGCATCGGCCCGCTTCGCTCAGGGCGCCCCAGCTCATCACGCCGCAGGAGCACCGGGCGCGGGTCCGGCTCCACGTCAGGCAAACGCGGCTTTCTCCTCCCGAGTAGCCCCCGGCGCTCCCCCGGCGGGCGCGGGCAGCCAGCGGGGCGGACACGGCCCGGCCTCGCCTCGTCCCCCCCACGCCGGCTGGACGCCTCCCGCGAGCGGGCCCGCGCCCCGGGTCTGGAGTCCCCCGCCCGCGCCCACCCACCGGCCGCGCACAGTCTCCGGACGCGTCAGCCTGGCGATCACCGGCCTCATCGTCCTCGTGTTTGCCACCGTCTTCGCGGCGATGTACGCAACCACCGAGGGCTACGTGATCCCCCTGGTGAGCGGCGCCAACGAGGCCGCAACCTTCTCCCACATCATCCTGATCGGCGGGGGCACGTGCCTGCTGATCGTCGGCCTTTCCCTGGCGGTTGCTGCCCTGCGGGATCGGGGAGCCGGCTGGCTCACGGCGCTGTCCATCATCGGCATGCTCTTCGCGCTGCCCACGGCTGCCCTCGGTACGGAGAACGCCCAGGGGCGCATCCAGCAGGCGGGACCCGCGATCGTGAATCCGACAGGAAATACGATGCTGGACTGGAAGGCTGACTCCGTGCAGGGCGGGAGCCCCACTGGCATGACGACCCTCGATCTGAGCGGGGCACCCGTGGGAACAGCCAAGACGATCACCGTCGACTGGCGCGCCTGGTCTCACCTGAACATCCTCGTGGCGGAGGGCCAGCCCGTTCAGATCATCTGCCAGTCGGGAATCGACTCCGTTTCCACAAACATCCCGAATGACGGCTGGGCGGCTCCCCTCAAGAGTTGCTCGAGCGACACGAAGGTGACCTCCCCTTCGTGGGGCACGACCGGCCTCGGGGGCATCACCGTCCTGATCAACGACAGCGCCGACCTGGAAACGTTGCAGCTGACGCTGGTGCCTGACACGTCGCACACCTGGAGTTCGGGCGCGGCCACGCCTTCCGCCACGCCAAGCCCCTCCCATTCCCCCAGCCCGTCGCCCTCCACCACCCCCTCCGACTCTCAGTCGGGCAACTGAGGAAGGAAAACGATCATGACGACCTCCAACGACGAGACCACGCCCTCGCCCGACGTGGATGCGACTACGCCTCTCCCCACCACTCCCGCCCCTCTCGTGGGGGCAGGGCAGGACACGACGAGGCAGATGCCCGTCTCGGATCCGCTCGCGATCTTCCGGGAGGCACCGACCGCGCAGATGCCCACGGATCCCTTTCGCTCAGACGCTGACGCTGCGGGCGCGACGCGCGCGCAAGGCGAGGCGGATTCCGCGGCGCAGGCCTCTCCTCATGCCGATTCCGTAGGCGCTTCGCGCACGGCCTTCGATCCGGCTTCCACCGGCGAGACGTCCCCGGTGGGCGGGGACGAGGCGCCGACATACGGGGACACCCGCGCGTCGGCGGGGGCCGACGGCTACGGTAGCGCCGCTCGCACTCAGCAGACGTGGAGCGCCCCGCGCGGCCCCGTCGACGTGCGCGCGCTCCCCGAGGCCCCGAGCAGGGGCGTGCGGGTCGGGGCCTTCGTGTGGGCGGCCCTGGTGTGCATGACGGGATTCTTCCTGATCGCCGAAGCCTTCATTCCCACGTTTAACCTGCCGATCCTCGGTATCACCGGGGTCGCGGCGCTCGGAATCGTCCTGATCCTCACCGCTCTCTTCTCGGGCCGCGGCAAGGATCAGGAACACAAGGCGCAGGCAAACGCCGGCGCGGCGGACTCGATCCGCTAGGGCTGAGGAGCCCTCTCGCCCCTCGGGGCATCTGAAAGCGGGGTGGGGCCGGGAACCTGTTGGTTCCCGGCCCCACCCCGCTTGGCGTTGCTCGCGGCTGGCCTAGAGAAGGTCGAGCATGGCCGGAGCCACGAGCTTCATGACGTTCTCGCGGCCCTCCTTCGCGTTAGGGGCGTCCACCGCGAACGCGGCCATCTGCTGGCAAGTGGCCAGGTCGTGCATGCGCAGGGCGGCTCGCACGGCGTTGACCTTCGTCGGGGCCATCGACAGGGAGGCGACCCCCAGGCCCGTGAGGACCAGGGCAAGCAGCGGGTCGCCGCCGGCCTCGCCGCACACGCCGATGGGCTTTCCCGTCGCGCGCCCGCCGTTGCAGGCGTGACGAATCATCTCCAGGACAGCGGGCTGCCACGTGTCCAGGAGGTGCGCGAGGTTGCCGTCCAGTCGGTCGGCGGCCATCGTGTACTGCGTCAGATCGTTCGTGCCGATCGACGCGAAGTCGACGATCGACAGGAGCTGCTCCGCGCGCAGGGCGGCGGCGGGCACCTCGATCATGATGCCGACCTTGGGCAGGCCCAGGCTCCGCGCCTTCGACGCGAACCACTGCGCTTCATCGGCCGTGGAGACCATGGGTGCCATGACCCACAGGTCCGCGCCGGTGGCCTGGTAGGCGGCGGCGAGCGCCTGCAGCTGCGTGTCGATCAGGTCCTCACGCACCTGGCACAGGCGCAGGCCTCGACGCCCCAGCGCGGGGTTCTCCTCGGCGCCTAGATCCGCGAAGGTGAGAGGCTTGTCCGCCCCTGCGTCCAGGGTGCGCACGACGACGCGACGCGTCCCGAAGGCCCGGAGAACCTTCGTGTACGTCTCGGTCTGTTCCTCCAGCGACGGCGCCTCGGCGCGCTCCAGGAAGAGGAACTCCGTGCGGAACAGCCCCGACCCCTCAAGATCGAAGGACGACGCGTTGAGGGCGTCGTCGACCGTGCCGATGTTGGCCAGCAGCTTGACGCGGTAGCCGTCGTAGGTGGCTCCCTCGCCGGTCGATCCCGCCAGGGCGAGAGCGCGCCGACGCGACCGCTCCTTGAGGAGGGCAACCTCGTCGTCGGTGGGGGCGATGATCACCTCGCCGACGCCGCCGTCGATCGCGAGTATCGTCCCTTCCTCGACGTCGAGGATGCCCTCGGCCTTGACGATCGCGGGGATGCCCAGCTGGGCCGCCAAGATCGCGGTGTGGGACGTGGGGCCACCGATTTCGGTGATGATTCCCAGCACCGTCGTGGGATCCAGCGTCGCGGTCTCGGCCGGCGCCAGATCGCGAGCCACGAGGACGACCGGCCCGTCGAAGGCGGGAACGCCGGGCTCGGGAAGGCCCCGCAGCTCACAGATGACGCGATCGCGCACGTCATACAGGTCGGTGGCGCGTTCGGCCATGTAGCCGCCGAGGCCGCGCAGCATCTGGGCGTAGTCCTCGACCGCGTCGTGGACCGCCTGGGTGAGCCCGAGGCCCTTCTTCAGCTTCTTGTCGATGGCCTTGGCCAGTCCGCGGTCACCTGCGAGCTGAGCGGTCGCCTTCAGGACAGCCTTTGTCTCCTCGGGGGCGCGCTCAACGCGCTTGCTCAGGCGCTCGGAAACGGCCGCGAGGGCCTCTCGGACGCGTGCCCCGTCGGCCGCCGCATCAACGCTGCCGGGTTCGGAGGTGTCGACGCCGGGGGCCGGCTGGACGATCGCGGCAGGAGCGGCAGCGGTTCCGGCGGACACGCCGATCCCGTGCAGGACAAGGTGCGTCGTCATCGCCTCACTCCTGGTCGAGGTCGCGGGACAGGAGCTCCACGAGGGAGTCGAGCACCGCGCCCGCGGAATCGTCCTCGGTGGACAGGGTGACAACGTCGCCGTGCTTGGCGCCCAGCGTCATGATCTCGAGGAGCGACGCGGCGTCCGCCTCCTCCCCGTCAAACGCGATGGTCACGTCAACGCCGGAGTCATCGACGGCCTCGGCGAGGACGGAAGCGGGACGCGCGTGGAGGCCAACGGAGGAACCAATAGCAACGGTGCGAGAAATCATGGTCATTCCTTTCGAATGCGGGTATGTCCATCGTGAGACACAGGTGCCCGTGACCCCCATCGTATGGGGTCTCTGGCACGTTGGAAACCCAATACCATTGACGCTCACATGGGATACATCACCCCAATAAATGCCGAAAAACCATGCGCCGGGTGGGCCGCTTGTCCCCGCCGGGAGAAGCGGGCACCGGCGGCGATTCGGGGCCTCGCCGACCAGACGCGCGACCGACCCGATTGTCGCCGACTACAATGGTGCGGTACCGACGAAAGGAAAGCGCGCATGAGTTCCCGCGAACCCACGCTGGCCGATGTTGCGCAACTCGCCGGAGTGAGTCTGACAACCGTCTCGCGGGTCCTCAACAACCGCGGATACCTGTCGGAGAAGACGAAGCGGCGGGTCGCGGACGCGATCGAGACTCTGGGATACCGCCCGAACTCGCTGGCGCGTGCGCTGCACGGAATGCGCACCCAGACGGTGGGCCTCATCGTGCCGACCGTGTCGCTGCCGTTCTTCGGTGAACTCGCCGTCGAGGTTGAGAACGCCTTGGCCGAGGCGGGCTATCGCATCCTCATCTGCAACTCGATGGGGCGGGCGGAGCGCGAGCGCGAGTACCTGTCCCTGCTGGTGGGCAACCGCGTGGACGGGATCATATCGGGCGCACACAACGAGGGCCTGCAGGAGTACGACACCATCCGCATGCCGCTGGTGACGATCGACCGAGACCTCAGCCCCTCCATCCCGAACGTGCGGTGCGCGAATGAGGAGGCCGGGGCTGCGGCAACGCGGGCGCTGCTGGAGGCTGGTTCTCGTCATCCGGTGCTGCTCACCTCGCGCTCGGGGCCGCACAACCTGCGCGAGGCCGGCTATCGGGCGGAGGTGGAGGGGGCAGGACTGCACGCGCGGGTCCTCACCGTTCCCTTCGATACTCCAACGCCCCAGCGCTTCACGATGGTGCGCGACGCTCTGGACGAGGCCCACGCCTTAGAACCCGTTGACGGCGTTTTCGCCACCGATGACCTGGCGGGAGCCGAGGTCCTTGAGTGGGCGCGCACGCGAGAGTTGTCGGTTCCCGGCGACTTGTCCGTCATCGGCTTCGACGGGACGGAAACGATGCGCCGCGCCCTCCCGCACCTGGCGACGATCCGTCAGCCCATCGAGGAAATCGCGCGGGCCGCGGTGTCGATCCTGCTCGGACAGATCGATGGAACCCTTCCACGCATCCCCAGTGACGAGGCGGGGGCTGGGGTTGCCCGCACCGTGGAGTTTGCGGGAACGCTGCTGCGGGGGCGCTCGCTAGCCCTGTGAGGGGCCTCGCGGCGGATCTTCCAACGATGGCCGCCGACCCGCAGTACTCCTTGCCCTGTCAGAGCATCCGGCAGGTCTTCCAGCCACCGCCAGCCCGGGAACAGCCCGGGCCCTGTGCGAGGGCACGCGACACCCCTTCCAGCCACCGTCGGCCCGGGAACAGCCCGGGCCCTGTGCGGGTGAGGCACAGACGCGTTCGCGGATAGGTTGTTCGCTTGCGGATAGGTTATCGGCTTGCGGATAGGCTAGTAACCTATCCGCGTGTTCATAACCTATCCGCGTGACTGTTTCCTGTCCGCGAGCGGGCATCAGCAAACAAAACGCATGGTCGCGCGCGTTGACCCGCTCACCCGAGCGTCGGCCTCGCAAAACCCGGTGACCCGCTCACCCACGCGTCGGCGCTGTGCGCGAAGAGAAGAGGGGGCAACGTGCGCAATAGCTGGCGAACGCCCCCCCTTCCTCGAGGGGTCCAGCTTCGATCACAGGTCAGGCCTGCACGAGGGCAGAACAAGGCCGCTAGTTCACAAGGCGAGTGTGCGGTACCGACACGACGCCGGTACCGCACACTCGCTGCTTCGGACCCCCTCGGTCTTATGATTCCTTGGGCGCAACCTGCAGCAGCGCGTCGCCGCGGCGGACCTCACCACTCGCCACGGGGTCGACCGCTCCGAACTTCTTCTTGTTCGTAACCACGACCGGAGTGATGGTCTCGTAGCCCGCGGCTCGAATCACGTCAAGGTCGACCTCGGCAAGCACGTCTCCGCGGTGCACGACGTCCCCCTTGGACACGCGGGGCGTGAAACCCTTGCCCTCAAGCTTGACGGTGTCCATTCCGACGTGGATGAGCACCTGCACCCCGGACGCGGCCTTGATGCCGTAGGCGTGCCCGGTCGGGAACGCAACCGTGACGGTGCCGTCGAAGGGGGCGACGACCAGGCCGTCAGCGGGTTCGATCCCGATGCCGGGGCCGAGCATTCCCTTGGCGAAGGACTCGTCCTTGACCTGTTCCAGCGGGACGACGGTGCCCGCCAGGGGCGAGGTCACCGAGAGATCCGCTGCGGCCTCGTCGCTGAAGGAAGCGGCGGCCTGGGCGGGGGCGCCAGCGACGCCCGCAGGAGCCGGGGCGGCCGTGGCCTGGGCGGGGGCGCCGGCGACACCCGCGGGAGCCGAGACGGGGGCCGAGGAGCGACCCCCCATGTCGGTCTTACCTCGCGTGAGGGCATAACCGAGGGTCGCACCAAAGGACAGGACGAAGACCAGGACCTCGAGGGCCAGGTAGGCGGGGATGGACTTGGGGATGATCGACACAAAGCCGACGAATCCGGCGGCGCCGAGCGCCTGACCGCGCACGTTCAGCAGGGCGACGCCCGCGGAGCCGATGGCCGAGGCACCCATGGCGATGAAGAAGGGCCAACGCAGGCGCAGGTTGACACCGAAGATCGCCGGTTCGGTGATACCGAAGACAGCGGAAACGCCACCGGCTCCGGCCAGGCCCTTGAGCTTGGCATCGCGGGTCTTAAAGAAGACGGCCAGGGCCGCCGCGCCCTGCGCGACGTTCGCCATGGAGGCGATCGGGAAGATAAAGTCGCCGACGCCACCGTTGGCGGGCAGCAGCGGAATCTCGATCGCCGGGAAGGACTGGTGCAGGCCGGTCACGACGATCGCGCTGTAGAAGAAGCCGAAGATCAGGCCGCCGAAGAGGCCGAAGATCACCGGCAGCAGCACCATGATGATCGGCACGGCGGCCATGATCATGCCGCAGAACATGAACAGCACGATGTACAGGGCGATGAAGACGCCCATCGTCACGTAGTCGCGGACTTTGGAGTTCTTGCGCTGCACGGCCTGCTGGGCGGCCGTGGTGCCCTGGGGTGCGGCGGGATCGTTCTGACTCATCGGTTGTCTCCGTTCTCTCAAGGTGTGCGTGCGGCGCCTGGGCGCGTGCGGGTGGTGACGGTCTCCAGGCGCATCCTGTGGTCGTCGATGCGGATCACGTGGTCGAAGGTCTCGGCGGCGAACTCGGTGTCGTGGGTGATGACCAGCACGAGCGCGCCGTCGGCGGCCACCTGCCGCAGCAGTTCCGACAGGGCGCGCATGCTGCCCGCGTCGAGGCCGCCGGTCGGTTCGTCGAGGCAGATGACCGGGGCCTGTTTCATGCAGGCCAGGGCGATGCCCAGGCGCTGCTTCTGGCCGCCCGAGAGGGTCAGCGGGTGCTGCCCGGCGAGGGCGCTGAGGCCCATCCTCGCCAGCAGCTCGTCGGCCAGCCGGAGTGTCCGCTCGCCCGGTTCGGGGCCGATGAGCAGCTCGGCGCGGACCGACTCGCCGAGCAGCTGGTACTCGACGTCCTGCATGACGTAGGCGCTCTCGCGGGTGCGCCGGCGGCGCGGCCAGTCGGCGTCGCCGAGCCGGATCCGGGCGCCCCGGCAGGCGAGCAGGCCGAGGATGACCCGGACCAGCGTCGTCTTGCCGCAGCCGTTGGTGCCGGTGATGCCCACCACGCCGCGGGCGGGCAGGCACAGGTCGT
>ERZ772807.678-NODE-678-length-20419-cov-3.440827_pt1 | contig 20419 bp, 14 predicted proteins | sample MGYA00511472_ERZ772807 | MGnify/ENA primary metagenome ERZ772807 (study PRJEB29015, sample SAMEA2737947) | human oral metagenome | biome: human oral; feature: human-associated habitat; material: dental | place: China | collected 2039 ...
GTGTGGGGGAGGGGTGCACGGTGTGGACGGAGGGGCTGGAGGCTGCTACTGGGGGGACGTCGGCGATGATGACGGCGGCGACGGTGCGCAGGGCCCGCTGCTGGTCTGCGTCGGGCTTGGCGCCGTTCGCCCTGCTCAGGCGCACGTACAGAGAGTGGCCGTCGGGGTAGAGCCAGAAGACGTAGGCGGCGTTGTTGACGGCCCAGGCCCATCCCCGCCCGTCCTGGCCGTCGATATCCACGGGCTCGGCGTTAGGGAAGATCTCGGGCACCCGGTCGAACTCCACCGGTCCGGTGTTCTCGAATCCCATCTGGTGGGGAATGCTGTCGTCGGGGTCGTAGTGGATCTCCAGCATCGCCCAGGTCGTGTAGTCGGACTGGAGCATGCACGCGTAGGAGTAGCCGGGGTGGTCGTAGCCACCCCCGGATACCGGGTGATGGTAGTAGGTGTAGGAGTCGAAGCCGAGGGTGTCGGCCAGCAGGTCGGTGGGCAGGACGTCGCACAACGTGCCGCCGATCGGTGTGCGCGCCGTCACTGTGGGAGTGGTGGGGCCGTCACCGCCGCAAGCCGACAGGCTCGCGACCAGGGCGACGCATACCACGATGGCGGACAGGCGGTTCGGGTGCGGGGTCGGGTTCATGGGGTCTGGGTGGGAGTGGGGGTGTTTTCGGGCGGGGCGGAGCCGAGGGGGACGCCCAAGCCGGGGATGGGCTGACCGTTGCAGGCCCAGGGGGTCAGGGAGATAGCCAGGTTGGTCGCGTTGGCCTTCACGTCGCCGTTGATGTGTGCGCGTCCGGACAGTGAGACCAGTATGAAGAAGTCTCCGCAGGTGATCAGGGCGCCGGTCCCGGGTCCCGGTTCGCTCACCGTCCCGGTGGCGCCCTCGACTCCCGGCACGTCGAAGGTCTGGGAGAAGGGGCCCTGGGGTATCTGCACGAACTCCCAGGGTTGGCGGCCGGGGACGTTGCGGCCGAAGCGGGCGGAGAACATTCGCGAGAAGCCGCCGCTGGTAGGGACCAGCCCCTCGCACTTCAGGCTTTTGACGGTGCCGTCCGTCGTTCCTCCACATGGTCGGGGACAGGGAGACCTCGCCGAGCACGGCCTTCACCGAGCTGTCGGGCACGCCGGGGCAAGTGAAGGTGGTGGTGGCCGGATCCACGGAGGCGGGAGCGGCGGCGATGGGGACAAGAGCGGGGTCGGCGCCCCGGACCGCGCAGCCAGCCGCCACCAGACCCACGACGACCACGACTGCGACCACACGAACCACCCCCGCGCGGAGGCAGTTGACGATCCCGATACGTGGTTCGGCCACGAGAAGGCGAACGGGACTGCGCGGCCCCGCCTCTCCTTGCTGAAGGTCTCTCATCCCGGGCCGTCCGTTGCCCGCCCGTCGGTCGTGGGGGCCTTTGACGGGGATCTTGTTCCGCTGGCGGGTGTGCGGGACGGCGGGGTTGACGCCCCGGTGGCGGGCGAGGGCGAGGGGGTCTGCGAAGGTCCGCCGGTGACCGTGGCGGTGGCGGTGGGCGGGGGTGTCTGCGAGTCCGGTTCGTCGGTGGTGATGGCGGTGGGCGAGGGCGTGCGCATGGTCAGTGGCGGGGCGAAGCCGGTGGCATCGAGCAGTTGAAGGGCGCGGCGCTTGAGCAGGCGGGTCAGTTCGTCGAAGTAGCCTATGAGCGTCCTGCGGGCCTGTTTGTCGTCGGGGATGGTCGTTGAAAGGGAGAGGATGACGGCGGAGTCCCCCTCGAACCAGTCCGCGCACACCCTGCGGCCCTGGAGCCAGGAGACGACGGTTGCGTCGATGCTGGGAACGGGCTCGCTCACCCCGCCGCGGCGGGCCGTGACGGTCTCGAGCAGGGACACGCCCAGATCCTTGTAGTGGGACAGGCCCTTCTCCGCGTTCGGGGAGGCCTCCACCAACAGGCGCATCGGGCCGCCGCTGACGGAGCAGACCCACAAATGTCCGTAGGGCTCCGAAGATATGCCATCAGATGCGGATTCGGCCTCGCCCACGAGGGGCCTCACGTCCTGCCGGGTCAGGGCCAGGCACATGGGCTCGGACGGCCCCGTGTCCCGGTGCAGGTAGAACCACGAACCCGCCCCGGCGGCCGCCAGCACCAGCGCGCACACCAGCACCGTTACGAGAACGCGGCGTTTGATCCTCATCATTCAACTCCTATCGCTACCCGGCGCGTTGCCGCCCCGATGAGACTCCGTCGTAGAAGTCGCCTTCTATGTCGACCGCATGTATGTCGGTGTCCTCGAGCCAGCTGTTGAACTGCTGCTGATAGTCCTGCGATCTTCGTATCATATCGAAATCGATATGATGATTGTCGTCCATCCAGTCGTATGTGTAGGGGACCTTCTTGTCATTGATGTAGGCCTCATCGGGGAGCCTGCCGTCGTTCGACGCCTGCACCATTATCTCCTGGAAGATCAGTTCTCGAGAGAATTCGGCCATCGTGGCGGCGGTTGTCACCTGTTTCAGGTCCGGAGGCATCCTCATCTGACTGATGATATACGGTGTCGCGACGGTAATTGTTACCCCCAGTTCCGGAAACCCGAGGAGGGATATGAGTGTGAGCCCGGAGCCCAGTCTGCTCAGTACTGTCGCCCATAGAGCACCGACGAGCAGCAGGACGGCGAGCCCGACCCGGCACACGCCCTTCAGCACTGGTCCACCCCCATGCGCTCGTCGGACACCACGATCCAGGACCCCGACGACCTGTCCAACGTCGCCATGTACAAGTAGTTGTGCTGGAGGTCCCGTCCGCCTTGACGAAATCTGTGTCGTGCTGGTCCACGCAGGTGAACACGACCGCGGTGTTCGAGGACGCTTCGCCTACGTCGACCGTCTGAATCGTCACCCGGTAGACGCCGCCGGCGTGAAGGCCCTGGGCGGCCCAGGCGGCGTAGTTGTCCTGGAATTTCGCGAGGGCGTCGCTGCCGGTGGTGGTCTCCACGGCGGAGTGGCCCCCGTCCATGGCCCGATAGGCCCGCCACGTCGCCCGGTCGTGGGCGACGTAGGCCACCACGACCTCCCTCTGGGTCTGGTCCAGGCCCTCGGGGACGGACACCACGAAGTGATCCGAGTCCGGATCCGACAGCGACTCCGCCGTCACATCCCCCGGCACGGTCGGCGGTTCGGCGTCGTCTTCTGGTTCGTCGGGTCGGTGGTGCGGCCGGTGGTGGTGCGTCGGGTGGGGGGTGCTGGCGGTGGTGGTGTGTGGAGCGGTGGCCTGCTCGGGCGGGGGTTCATCGACTTCGTCGGTGAGCGTGCCGCCCCGCACGCCCGATGAGGCGACGGCGTCAGCGTCGGCGGGCCCGTCCGCGCAGTCGTCCGCGGCGACATCGGGTGCGCCAGACACCGACGGGCCCGGCGACTCACCGCGCGACAGAAGAACAGGAAGCCACGACACGGAGGAACTCCTCCCACAGGGACCATGACCCCCACCACGCTACCAGCCCCCACCAACCAGAGGAAGACCCATCAGCACATCTGTTCCCGTCCGCGACGACGGGCGGTCCCGGGAGTTACTGCTGGGGCGCCCTTCTGGCGACGATCCCGTCTCCACCCAGGGAGTCGTAGGAGACGATGATCCCGCCCGGACACAGCGCCACCGGGTCCGAGCCCATTCGGAAATCTGGCATGGAGACGCTGACCCACGCGGGCTCGCCGCCACCGCCCGAGTGGGCGGATCCGTCGTCCTGCCGGGCGGCATCGTTCTGCTGCACGACGAGCCGATCGGAGAAGTCGTGACGATTCCGGTCGCCCACGCGCGCCGAGAAGACGGGGGTGTCCACCGCGCCGGAGTACGGGGGGTACGACGCGCGCTCACTGCTCTGCTCGATGGCGCGGTAGGTTCCGGCCGGATCAATGGCCGTCACCTCTCCCCTGCGGGTGTCGAAGACGTTCAGCGACAGCGGGTGACCGAAGTCCTTGGCCTGTCCCTCGACCTGGTTCTGGACGCTCCAGACGGATATGGCCTGGGGGCTGGCCTGAATCCCGACGACGTTCCAGTTCTCGGGCTTGTCCTCCCCCTTGAGGGACACGGTCTCGCCGGTGTCGATGTTCTCCACCGTCCCGTCATCAACGGGGTTGAGGACCCAGCCGCTCACATTGACGGGCCGCCCGGCGATCACCTGGGCCTCAATGGTCCGGTTATTGAAAGAATAACTGTGATCGTCATCGAGATCCGTCTCGGGTATCACTGTAAGGGTCATCTTTGGGCGCAGGTAGCGCCACTCCTCATGTTTACTTCGAACAATGACGGAAGAATGCCCTCCGGGCCCCGGGACCGCAATCTTCTCATAATCCAGCGGGGAGAGCTCGCGTCCGCTGTCAATATCGTAGACTCGACGGTTGATGACTATATTGGAGTCAGTCAACTGCACAGCCGGCACCGCTCCGGCCACCTGTGTGTCAAGATAAACCCGTCCCGTATCCGTACTCAGGACCACAATGCGGGTGACATCCTCGCGCGGGCCGCCATCGCTGAGAGAGATGTCGGGCGTGACGTCGAAGGCGTAGGCGAGCCACGCGCCGTCGGGCGAGGTGAAGGCGGAATTCTCAACATAGAGATCCACTCTCTTAAGGGAATCATAGGAGCTCTCATTCAGTCTGGACGTGGCGAAGCTCCAGATGGCCTCCCCCGTCGAGGAGTCCAGCCCGTAGACGCCGTCACGGGTGACGAGGACTGCGCCGCGCACCCCGGCGAGGATCTGGTGAACGCTGCCCGTGCCGACGGTGGCCGTCCACACCGGGTCGGCGCTGGACTGATTCCCGCCGGCGGCCGCGGCCGATATCTCCGCAACCGTCGGGAAACCGTCATAACTGACCGCCGCATCGGTCGTGATCCGGACGAACCGGTCGAAGGAATTGTTGATGAGGTTCGGAACCGTCAACGCGATCACGGCGACCACGACGACGCTGACGAACCCCATCCCCACGCTCAGCACCCGAGACGCGGGCGCCGTTCGCCAAGTCCGCTGCGGGTCCGCCGGGGCCGCCGGCGACGGGTTGAAAACCCTCCCGTATTCGGCTACGGCGCCCTCCAGCCTCGGGGCGCCGGGCCAGGAGGCCCACCCGCCCCGCTCCTCCCGGGGCTGCGCAGTCGGCCGGTAGAGACGCAGGATCAGGTGACTCATAGCGGCGATAACCAGGAAGACCCACCCGACCGCCAGCCGGCCGACGTATCCGGGGATGATCGCACCCGACCTGAAGATCTGATCAATGCTCCGCACGTTGGCGAAGAGCACCAGGTAAGAGGCCATAACAAAAGTAATGGTGGCAATACAGACAATGAAGCCCCTGTGCTGCGAGCAGAAGTGCTGCATCTGGAGCACAGGAAAGAGCATCAACGCGACCAATGGAAGAAAATGCCCCGCGGAGCCCCACCACCCCTCAATCATCGGGGCCGACAGCGGTGAGCGCAGCACCTCCGCGATGCCCCACCCCATCAGGATGAGGGCCCCGCCCCCCGCCGCCAGGCGCACGCCGGCCAGAAGACTGAAGATCCACCGCCGGAGTCGCGAGGCCCGCCGGGGCGCCACGGCTGGTGCACCCGAGCCCCGACCGGCGCCGCTGATCGAACCGTGGACGGGGTTGCCGATGGCGTTGGGGTTGCCGGGTTGCGTCGCCTCACTGCTCATGGAGCCAGTGTCGGACGTGCGCCACGCCTCAACAATGGGGAGTCCGCCCACCCGGCCGGGTGACTCCGTCAACGCTCGACGGCGGATCGGCGTCATGGAGCATGGAGCAGACGGCGAAAGAGAGCGACCATGAGCCTGACCCGGGGCGCTGACGGGCCGGAAAAGGTGGCCGGCGCATGACTTCCGGGTGCGCGACGACTCCTGCGCGTCCGGAGAATGGCGTCATCGCGCCGCTTCGAGGCGGAAGGGGCGCGGATGCGAGGGCGGGGGTCAGGCCTCGCCGAGGAGGTCCCGGGCCGTGTACACGTCCGTGATGAGAACGTTGACCCAGCCCCCGCGCAGGGCGCCGCGGATCGCCGCGTGCTTGCGCTCCCCGCCCGCCGCCGCCACGCGCCGCGGGATCGCGCGGATCTGGTCGGCGTCCGCCCCCACCAGCCGGGCGTCGTAACTGGAGCGCACGGGCGCGCCGTCGGCGTTGAAGAAGCGCAGGCACACGTCGCCGACGGCACCCTCCGCCCTCAGCTCGACCGCGTCCTCCGCCGTCGTCATATTCCCCGACTCGCGCAGCAGGGCCGAGGGCTCCAGGCTCCCGATGCCCACGAGCGCGATCGTGACCGTCGGCAGGAGCATCATGACCCGCCTGACCGCCGGGTCCTTCATGAGCTGCTCCGCCGCGGCAGCCGACCCGAGGACCGCCGGGGAGGGGAAGAAGATCGGCTCGGCGCCCGTCGCCCGGGCCAGCAGGTCGATGAGGCGGGTCGCCTTGACCTGGACCCCGGGGTGGCCCACACCCCCGAAGAGCTGGACGACCCGGGTGGCCACGCAGGTGCGGAAGGCGGGCATTTGCTCGATCGCGGCCAGCCAGGTGGCGGACCAGGAGGACAGGCCGATGACGTCGCCGCCCGTGAGCGTGGTCTCCAGGTAGGTGGCCGCCGCGGAGCTCAGCGCCGCATCGATCTCCGCGTCCGCCTTCCCGGAGTCGACGACGATGCACTCGGTGAGCCCGAAGCGCTCCTCCAGCCCCTCCTCCAGACCCAGGTGAGTCCCCTCCGGGGCCGTGACCACGGTGCGGACAATGCCCTCCTCGACGGCGCGCTTGAGCAGGCGCGAGACCCGGGGCTGGGAGACGTGGAGCTCGGCGGCTATCTCGGTCTGCCGCTTGCCGAGTTCGTGGTACATCCGGGCGATGCGCACCATCAGGCGAGTCTGAGTGGCATCGGCACGAACGGGCATAGTCGCAGTCCTTCTGAGGTCCGGACGAGCGCCGGACCGAGGGTCATCGTGAACAGGGTGTCAGAGGAAGACTACCGGCTCCCACCGGCGCCACGACGACGCAGCGGGCCCGGATCCCCGACGGTGACCAGACAGTGACCGAGGAGGACCTCCGCACAGGCGCGGACAGCCGCCCTGGGCGCCAGTGACGCCGGACGGCATGTGGGCCGCCGCGCGCGGGCACGCGGTGAGGGACGGGCGGCGCTCGCCGGAGCCGCGGTGCGCCGACGGCGGCCCTCGCCACGTATCCGACTCCCGGCCCGGCGGCTCTCACCCGCTCCGTCGCGTCATCGCGTCATCGGCCCCCGATCCGAGTTCGAGCTCCAATGAGCGGGCAACCTGGTCGCACAGGGCGATCATGGCCCAGCCGAGATCGACGATCGGCTCGGTCCCGTCAGCCGGTTCGGCCCTGTCGCCCCGGTCGGCCGCACCGTCCGCCGCGTCATCCGGAATCTCGGAGTCCTCCGCCGCCGCGACGCCCTCGGTCGACAGACCCTGGAACTGGCAGACCATGGTGAGCCACCCCTGCCAGGCGTCGGCTTGAGCGCGCGGATCCCCGACGACGTAGGTCAGGTCCCAGGCGCGCAGCAGCGAGATGAGCACGGCGGCCTGCTCGGGCGGGGCCCCTGCCTGCGCCAGGGCCTCCGTCAGCACCAGTTCCCGCTCCTCGTCGATCTTCCCGACAGTGAGGAGCCGAACCGCCACCCTGTCCTCGGTCTCCTCGACGACGGTGACCTTCCACTGACCGAGCGATGCGAGTGCGAGCACGGTGTCAATGGGGCGCATGCCCTCCAGGGGCAGGGTCGGCACGACGGCGGCCGTGAAGCCGGTCGGGACGCCCTCGAGCGGCTCGGCCTCGTAGAGAAGAGTGAGGTAGCCCAGTTCGTCGAGGTCGTGCAGACCCGCGGCGAGCTCCTCCGCCAGGGCCGTGCGCTGGGCGACCGTCACCGGTTGATCCGGGGACACGGCCGCCAGCAGACGCTGGGCGGCGCGCCGGGTCTGGGGCTCCAGGGGACGGTCGGGGCGCAGGACGCCCCACCAGGGCGGCAGCAGGCAGCTCAGGCCCGGCCCGACGTCGGTCAGAACCTGCGCGGAGGCCTCGTCGGTGGGCGGATTCTGCGACTCGCCGGGATCAACGGGCCCTCTGTGCTCAGTCAATGACTCTCACCAGCTCTCCACCCAGGTACTTGCTGATCTCGCGCTTCTGGGAGTCCAAACGCGGGTCGGTGCTGTTCTCGAACTGTTTGACGATCTGTTTCTGGGCTCCGTCATCAACATGCCGGTCCAGCTCGAAGCTCATGCCGTCTGAGGTGCCGTAGAAATTCTGAGTCTGATTCCCGCTCTGACCCCTGATGAAACCAACGGGCTCCTTCGTGTCGCGCAAGTTGATCACCTGCGCACCATGAAGGTTCACCGGCACGGACATATCTGGGGAATAAGTGTTGACGACCTGGGTGACCTTGAACTCCCCGGTATCTGCGAGTGCCAGGGCGTGCAGTCCTCCCTGACTGTATCCGCAGACCATGATCTCAGAGCCCGGCGGCTTCACGTGGGTGCGCAGAAGCTCGCTGATGCGAACGTCCGTGTCCGTCCGCCACCCGGCGTAGGCCGGGACATTCTCCGGCCAAGTGTGCGAATCATAATACGCGCCCTTACCCGATTCGGTGCCGTCAATGTAGAGGACGTATCTGGTCTTACCGTCCTTGCACCTGATCTCCTCAAGGCGCAGACCGTCGTCCTTATCCATACCGGAGCGGTGATCGATGAGATCGGACATCGAGGAGGGTGCGCCCTTCGGCTCATTCTCGTTCGGAGCATTGCTCTCATCGGCCTTCAGGATCATACGGCGTCGAAGTTTGTCGATATTAGAATTGTAGAAACCTCGAATCCTATTGATTAACGGCAATGTCTTCCGGATGATGCGATCATAGATCGCGCCCAGCCCCGTAATGACGACCATGACACCCTTGACCAACGCACGCCACGCCGCATTGACCTTGTCCCAGATCGCCTTCGCAATACTCGCCACCGCGCCTATAATGCGCTTAATGCCCTCGGAGACCCAATTCTGCACCTTCTGCATAATGGAGCGGATGCGGTCGAGGAAGTTGTCGTTGAGGGGGCTCGTGCGCTGGACCTCGCCCAGTTTCTGCGCGGCGCTGCGAGCCGCCGCCTTGCGCGCGTCCCGGGCCCTGACGACGTCCTGGGCCGCCTGCCGGCGCTCGGCCTCGGCCTGATCGGCTCTGCGCCCGTAGCGCTCGTAGTCATCGCGGTACTGCTCGCGGAGCCGCAAATCCAAGCAGTTATTGTGAGCCTTCGCCCGCTCCTCCCGCATCGCCTCGGCGGCCCTACGGTTGGCCACGGCGTTCTGGGCCCGGCGCAGCGCAATCTCGCTGTCCTTCTGGGCCTCCCGCAGACGATCCGCATAGGTGGTCAGGGCCTCGCCGGCGCCGGAGGTCCGCGAGTGGGCGCGATCGAGCTGCGCCGCCACATTGATCGCCTGGCTGCGCACCTGAGAGGAGGCCTTGGAGACATTGGTGTAGGAGATGCGCCTCAGGGACTGGGAGGCGGTCTCAATCGTCTCCGCGGTCCGCGTCATCATTCCGCCGAAGGAGGCGACGACGTCGGGATCTCCGGGAACCGGGTCCGCCCACAGATCGACGGCGGACCAATCGGTGGGTCGTGCGGCGCTCACCGCTCCTCCTTAATCGGAAGTCCGAGGCTCTCCCGGAGTGCTCTCGTCTGTTCTTCGAAGGTGTTCAGCCGGGGCTGCGGAACGGCGGCCTCGACGTCGATCTGGGCCACCGCGGGAGCGGAGTCGGCGGCGATGCGGGCCAGGGAGGCGATGGAGCCGCCGCGCTGCAAGGCGGCCACCCGCACGACATCGGCGTCCGACGCCATCGGGTCCAGGTCGATGGACGCGGCCTCCGGGACGATCCGGCGCAACCACGCGGGCTGAGCCCCGTCGTCCGACGGCGAGGTCTGCTCCAGGGTCTCGCCGCCCGGGGCCGGAGCCTCCGCGACGGAGCCCACGGTCGCGGATTCGACGGGGGTCGTCCCGTCCAGCGCGGCCGGGGGCGCAGTCCCGTCGATCGTGCTCACGGTCGCGGGTTCGGCGGTGGTCGTCCCGTCCAGCGCGGCCGGGGGCGCGGTCCCGCTGATTGTGCTCACGGGCACGGCCCCGGCGGTGGACGTCCCGTCCAGCGACGCCGCGGCCGTGGTCTGGCCGATCGTATTCACGGTCGCGGGCGCGGCGTCGTCGACATCCTCGAGTGAGGCGACTGGCGCCCCGGTGCCGACCTGCGCCGGGCGTGCCGTCGGCACCGTCCCAACCGCCTGGAGGGTGGCATCGACATCGGGGGCGACAAGGGCGGGCCCCTGCCCCGAAGCAGAGGAGCCCGTCGGTCGGGTCACGGGCATCGGGAGGGTGTGGAACGACCCGAGGTCATGCAACGGCGGCACCATCGGTGGCACCCTTGACGGCCTTTCCAAGGGAGTGACGGGGATCTGCTCGATCCCGTCGAGATCCTCCTGCCCGGACCCGCCGAGATTCTGCTCGATGCGCCTGCGCGCCTCCTCGACGGACCGGGAGACGGCCTCGCCGAGAACCCCGCCGGGCGACCGCCCGCCAATGGAGTCCACGGCGTCGGACCATTTGAGAATGGCCTCCAAAGCGGTGCGATGGGCGCGCACCATGGTGATGATGTCCTCGCGCTTGACGCGCCACGAGTCGGTGAATTCCTTGACCGCCCGAGCCAGGGTCGCATCGCCGACGGCGTTCGCGGTGTCGTCGGTCAACCGCGGCATCTCGGACAGGGCGGCGTCGATCCGCAGCAGCGAACTGACCGCCGTCCTCAATTCGCCGTCATTAATTCTAATATCCAGTCCCATATCGATCCCCCATTGGATCGGGCGCCCGGGCCCCTCCCGCCGACGGACGGGAGGGGCCCGGATCCGGTCTTAGCGCTTCATCTGCTGGCCGAGGCTGCGGTCGGTCTCCTCCAGCGTCGAGACGATCTTCTCCAGGTTCCTCGAGATCGCGTCCAGCGAGTCGATGGTTCGCGTGGCCGAGGTGGTGAACTCGTGGTAGGAGGCCTGGAATGCGCCCGAGGCCGAGTCGGTGACGAAGCCCGAGGAGACGAGGTTGTCGACCTGCTGGCGGGCCGTGGTCAGCGACTGGTTGATCGTGTCGCGGGTGGTGCGCAGCTGACGCGCCTGGTTGCGCATCTCCTCGTAGGATGCGGAGATATTGGCCATGATGTGTTCCTTTCATGTGGCCCGGCCCCGGCCCATTGCCGTGGTGCCGTATGTGGGTGGTGTTTTCCATGGACAGTCTCGCGCCCGAACGGGTGCGGGGCGATGGGGATCAACCCCCGCCCCCGCTCAGTCGGAGACGAGGAGCGTGGACAGCAGCGCCTCGACGGCGGGGACGGCCTCGACCAGGTCCAGGGCGTCGGGGCCGACGGCGGTGCGGGCCACAAGATCGCGGCCGCCCCGGCGCAGGGCGTGGAAGGCGGTGAAGATGGCGTCGGCCCCGCTCTCCCCGCTCTCACTGCGCTCGCCGGGGAAGGCGGCCACCGACCGGTGAGCGGTCGCGCCGTCGGCGAGCTCGACGGTGTCGCTCACGTGCGGGCCGCGGCGGGCGGGCTCGACGGTGATGAGCGCGGGCAGGCGCTCGTCGGCCTCCCCCTCGGCGACCAGCTCGTGCAGATCGGTGAAGACGGGGTGGAAGGGCGGATCCGGCAGGTACAGCAGGCGCACCGCCAGCGTGTCGTCCGCCGGGATCTCGGCCACGCGCCGGGCGGCGTCCAGCAGGTGCTCGACGTCGTCGGGGTCCTCGTAGCGGGGCTCGCGCTCCAGGTCCGCCGGCCAGTGCGCGACGGCGTCGGCGTCGCCGAGCGGCACGACGAGCCACCGGTCGGCCAGGTCCATCTGGAAGGTGGTCATGAGAACCTCACGGACTGCACGATGGCGTCGCTCAGCGCCAGGAGGGAGTCGACCAGGGCCTGGGAGTCCTCGTCGTCCTGGGCGGTGATAATGGTGAAGAAGACCATCCAGTCATCCGGCAGGCCGGGGTCGCCGACGTAGTAGGCGGCCCGGGTGCGCTTGACGGCGGCCCCCTCGGGCAGGTCCGGCAGCGCGGGCGGGTCGGGCAGGGCCCCGGCCAGCTGCTCGCCGGCCGTCCCCAGGCCCTCGCGCACGTCGTCGGTCGCGTCCGAGACCGTCACGGTCCGCATGACGACGAGCTCGCCGGCGTCCATGACGACCGTCTGCGGGGTCTGGGCGGCGATGGCCACGAGCGCGTCCATGGGGTCCTCGGCGAGCTCGCGGGGGAAGGGCAGGACGGCGATGAAGGTGCCGGTGCGCACTCCCGCCATCGGGTCGGCCTCCAGCAGGACCCGCAGGGCGCCCGCGCCCGCGAGCGCGGACAGGGACTTGCGCAGCTGGGCCTCGACCAGGTCGCGGGCCGCCCGCACCTCGGGGGCGTCGGAGGACCCGGGGGCGCCGTCCACGATCCGCTTCGCGAGCCGGTGCAACTGGGGCGGCAGGCTCGCGCGCAGGTCGATATCCGCCCAGCCGGACGGAAGGATGAGCTCTATCTCACGCATGGCGGCTCCTGTCGGTCATTCGGGGTGCTGGACGGGATGCGGGCGGTGGGAGCGGCGCCGGTCCGGGCGCCGACGGCCAGAATAGTGGCGGCCGGGGCGGCGCCGACCGGAGCGGCTGGACGCGGCCGGACGATCCGGGCGCTCGCGGGGTTCGGCGCGGTCACCATCCGCCACCGCCTCCGCCGCCCCCGGCGGAACCGGCCCCGCTGCTGGACGCGGACGCCGTCTGGGGATCCACGCTACCGGTGGTGACGAGGTTGTAGAACTTCGGGATCGTGAAGGAATTCCACGGAGTCTTGTCCGTCCTCCCCCGGGTGCCCATATCGACCGCCACATTGATGCCATACCGGAGCACATCATTGGCGGTCTTCTGCGAGACTTCCTGAACGGTCGCCCTGGCCACGGACCGCACCGCACCGGCCGCCGTGGTCCGCGCCGCATCGGCTCCGGCGGTCCTGAAAAGACCCTTCACGGCCTCCCCCGGGGCGCTCAGAAACCTATTGGCCGCCTCGGCACCGCTCTTGACCCTCGAGACGACGGTGGGCAGGGTGCCCTTCGATACTGAGGATGCGCCCTTGACCGCACTTTCCACAGCACCCTTGGCCGCGGATGCTCCTTTGGTCGCACCCTCCACGGCGCCCTTGGCGGCGGAGGCCGCCTTCCCCACGCCCGCGAAGGAGGCCGCGGTCGTGACGACGTCAACGCCCGTGCGCAGAAGAAATTCGCCCCAGCTCATCTTCCCATCGGCTACCTTCCCCGCATTGACCGCCAGATTGGCGGCCGTCGTGGCTGCGGCCACACCCGCTCCGATAAGGAGCAGCCAGGCGGGCGCCCCGCCGGTGAGCACCGTGACCGCGATGGTGACTATCGCGAGGGCCACACTAATTTTGTCCAGAGTGGGCAGCGCCGTCTTCTCCAGCCACGTGATGACGTCGGAGATGACATTCTGGACCTTCTCCCAGAACGTGTCCTTGAGCGGGCTGTTGCGGCTGGTCTCCCGCAGGGCGTCGGCGGCCCTGTTGCCGGCCTCGTCGCGCTCCTTGACGACGGCCTTGAGCCGCTCGCGCGCCTGGGCGATCCGCCCCTCCGCCGCCGCGCGCTTCGACTGGGCGGCGCGGTAGTCGGACTCGGCGCGGGAGCGCTCCACGGGATTCGTCGTGCGCTGGTGGCGGCAGTACTGCTCCCACTCCTCTTGCTTCCACCGGCGCCGGTCCCCCTGGGCCTCCTTGGCCTCCTTGAGGATGGGCAGCGACTTGGCCTGCGCGCCCTCCAGGGCGCCGGCGTAGGTCTTGAGCGCGCCGGCGGCCCCGGAGCAGCGCGAGCTGGCCTGCTTGATCTGGACGACCAGGTCCTCGCAGTCGCTGCGCAGTTTGTCGATGTGGTGGCTCTTGCCCTTGAAGGTGATGGCGTTGAGCCGGTCCCTCGCCGTGTTGATCGCCTCGGCCACATCCGCGTAGTTCTGGGCGGCCTGCCGGACGACGCCGGGGTCGCCGGGGATCGGGTCCGAGGACGCCAGCGGATTCCAGTCGGTTGGACGCGCCATCAGTTCTTCTCCTTCTTCGCGGCCAGGCGCTCGCGCAGGCGCCGGGCCTCGTCGTTGCGCCGGACCTCATCGCCCGGGTTGGCCCCGCCGCTGCGGGCGCCCAGCGCGCTCATGCCGGCCGCCAGGCCCATGCCGCTCATCATTCCGGCGTCGCGCGTGCCCGTCGTCGAGCCGGACGGCTCGGAGGCGGCCGACGGCGCCGTCGTGGTGTCGGGGGCGAGGTCCTCGGCGGCCGGGGGAGTCGGCGCCGCGGTGTCGGCGGGCATGTCGACGGGGCCGGCGCCCACGCCACCGGAAACCGGCAGGTCCGGATCGGTGAGCGAGCCCGGGCCCGGGTCGGTGAGCGGATCCGAACCGGTGAGCGGATCCGAGGAGCCCCCGTCCGACGATCCCGGGCTCGACGGGAGGGGATCCCCTGCGGCTCCCGGCGCGCCGGCGTCGCCCGAGGCCCCGGTGGCTCCCGGCGCGCCAACAGGGCTGCTGGGAGTGCCGGCGTCGGCGGGCTGGACCTTGACGTCGTGGATCTCGGGGACGGCGCCGTCGGAGTCGTCATCGGCGTCGTCGGAGCCGATGTCCGCGCCGTCCACGCCCAGCAGGCGCTGAAGGATGGAGGCGCGGTCCTCGGCGACAACCGGCCCCGCCGCCGCGCCCGTCCCGTTCTTCCTGCCCTCGGCCAGGGAGCGGCGCAGCGCCTCGGCGGGGTCGGCCTCGCCGCCCTGCCCGGACCCGGCAGCGCCCGGCGCCGTGTCGCGGCGCCCCAGGAGCGTGGCCAGCGCCGTCAGGCCGATCCCCGAGACGCCGGCGACATTGAGCGTGGTCTCGCCGCCGTGCGCGGGATCCAGCGCCACGTCGACCAGGTTCCCCAGGACCCGGCGCACCCGCTCCAGGTACTCCCTGTTCGTCCCGGTCAGGTTCGCCTGGGCGGCGCCTCCCTGGACCTGGGCGACGCCGGCGTCGCCGATGCCGGGATCGGTCTTGTGCAGGTTCGCCTGGCCGGCGCGCCCCTGGACCTGGGCGACGTCGGCATCGCCGGTGCCGGGGTCGACCTTGTGCAGGTCCACGGCCCCGGCGGGCACCTTCACCTGCGAGATGGACACGAGGTCGCCCTTGTCGTTGTAGACCGGCTGGAGGTCGGCGATATCGCACACGGTGCCGTCGGGGGTCACCACGGTGGTCACCTTCGGCGGCGGGCCGGCCTCCCCCATGAGCGTGCCCACGCCCTCCAGGTGGCCGAGCTTGACCTGGCGGGTGCCGTTGATGACGACTTTCGGCAGCTTCTCGTCGGTGGTGGTGTCGTCCAGGGAGGTGCTCCCGCCCTTGCCGGTGACCTCGGAGGGATCCTTCGTCGGACCGGTGGTGGTGTCGTCCAGGGAGGCCCCGGAGCCCGGGCTCGCCAACGGGCTGGGGGCGGTGTAGCCGGGGGTCCGGGGGTCCTCAAGGCCGCCTCCGCCGCCCCCTCCGCCGCCGGGGGCGGCGGGGGCGGGGCTCGGGCTCTGACCACCGCCCTGACCTCCGCCGTCCTGGCCGCCGCCCTGATCGCCCTTGTGGCTCTTGTTGTAGGCTTCGGCGATCTCCTTGTCGATCCGGTCGAAGGTGTCCTTGCTGGTCTCGAAGTTATGGCGCAGCCCCTGGACCGCCTCGGTCAGCTTGCGGCGCTTGGCGCGCCAGTCCTCGTTGAAGTCCCGGTAGGCGCCCGCCAGGCCGGGGTGCCCGACGGCGTCGGCCACGGAGTCCTTCGTGTTGGTCATGGATTCGAGGCCGGATTCGATGCGCTTGAGCGAGGCGATGGCCTGGACGTAGTCGTCGTGGATGAGCAGGAGACTCAGCTCCGACATCGTGGCACCTCCTGGAGTGGTCGTGAGCGGGTGGGGTTGCGGGTCGCCCTCACGGTAGGGGGGCGGGTCTGCGCCAGTCGATGGGGATCAACCCCCGCGGCCGGACCGGGCCGGGCGGGCCGCGGTGCGACGGCGCGGCCGCACCACGGGGCGGTGCGGGGCGGTCAGGTGTCCATGAACGGCACCTGCACCTTCGTGGCCTTCGAGGCGTGGATCCAGAAGCCGCGGCCGATCGGCATCTCCCCCTGGCGCACCCGCGGCGTGTCCGTGCGCAGGATCATGGAGCCGTCGGAGGAGTCGGGCTGGAGCAGCAGGCCCGTGCGCGCGGCGCGCATCTCCGCGGGCAGCGACCACATGGAGTTCCAGGCCGAGATGTCGCCCTCGGCGACCACGAGGTGGCCGTTGCGCTTGATCTTGCTGACGGCGTCGGTCACGGGGGTCTCCAGGGGCGTCTGGATGATGTCCTGGCACCCCTCGATGAACAGGGCGATCGTGGGGCGCCCCGGCTCCGCCGGCACGACGAGGCTCGGGTCCAGCAGATCCAGGATCTGACGGATCCCCTCCTCGGTGGAGGCCGTGCTCTCCCACAGGTCCTGGACCCCGTCCAGCGGGCTGCGGCGCGGGGCGATGCGCACCAGGACCACCCCGCTGTCCCACTCCTTGATGGACGTGGCGATCCAGCGCAGCGCATTGGTGGTCCCGGACTGGGGCGGACCGGCCACCAGCAGCGTCCCGGTCGGCTCGAAGCCCACCGGGCCGAGCGACTCCGCGCCCATGCCGATGACCGGCAGGCCGTCCACGGTGCGGGCCAGGTCCCGGGGGGACAGCTCGGCCGGCAGGAAGCCCACCGGCTCGGGGCGACGGCGCCCGTTCGCCTCCAGGTAGTGCGCGAACTCCTCGATCTTGCGCGCCTGGGCCAGGACGTTGCCGTCACCGCCGAAGACCGCCAGCTGGAGCTCCTGGCCGCCGCCCACCTGCATGCACCGGCCCGGCGGGCTCGTCGGGCTCAGGACGTCCTTGGGCAGCCCGAAGTACAGGTAGCCCTCCTCGTCGCTCTGACGCAGCACCACCTTGTGCAGGAAGGAGCTGGTCATGGACGAGGGCACGGACTGGGGCCGCTCCGCGGAGGCGGCCACGTGCACGCCCACGGCGCGGCCGTCCACCAGCAGGCGGGTGAAGACGTCCAGGAGGTCCTGGCCGTCGGAGCTGCGCTCGCAGGCCTCGCGCCAGGCCCCGATGCCGTCGACCAGCAGGAGGATGCGCGGCTCCTGCGCGCCGTCGCTGATCTGCCGGTACTCGGTGAGCGTGCCCGCGCGGGCCGCCGAGTAGCGCTCGGAGCGCTCGTCGACGATCCGCGCGAGCCGGGTCAGGAGCCGCTGGACGCGCTCGACGTCGTCGGAGTCGATGACGGCCCCCACGTGCGGCAGGGCCTCGAGCATGCCCAGGGAGCCGCCGCCGGCGTCGATGGCGTAGACGTCCACCGGGCCGGATTCGGGCGTGATCGCGGCGGCGATGGCCAGCGAGCGCAGGGCGGTGGACTTGCCCGAGCCGGAGGCGCCGTAGAAGACGATATTGCCCTTGTCGTCGGGGTGGAAGTACTCGGGGTGCTGGTCCTGGTTGTCCGGGTCGTCGACGATCCCCAGGACGATGTCGGTGTCGCGCTTCTGGGTGAGGCGGTTGAGGTCGTAGCAGGCCGCGAGCTCGGGCAGCCACGGCTTGCGCGGCTCCTGGATGCCGGCGAGCTCGGCCGCCCGGGCCATGGTGTCGACGACGCGGTCGATGTCCTGCCTGACATTGCCCGTGTCGACCTCGCGGCGCGGGACCTGCCAGGGGCGGGGCACCCCGAAGGTCATCTCCTCCACCGCCACCTGCGCGGCGGAGGTCTGCGCCGAGGTGCGCGCCCCGGGGTAGGCGGACTGGAACTGGGTGATGCGCCCGGGACCGGTCTTGGCGGCGGCGCGGCCGGGGATCTCCGGCGGGAAGTGGGCGGCGGTCTTCTCGCCCAGGACGTCCTGGGAGTCGGTCTCGTCGGCCATGCGCAGGGCCACTCGCAGGTTCGTGTTGGCGCGCAGGTTGTCCTTGATGACGCCCGCCGGGCGCTGGGTGGCCAGGATGAGGTGCAGGCCGAGGGAGCGCCCGCGCTGGGCGACGTCGACGACGCCGTCGACGAACTCGGGGACCTCGCTGACCAGGGCGGCGAACTCGTCGACGACGATGACCAGGCTCGGCGGGCACTGCGGGTCGCCCTTCTTCTCCAGGGTGACCAGGTCCTTGGCGCCCTTGTCGTTGAGCAGGTGCTCGCGGTGGCGCAGCTCGGCCCGCAGCGAGGTCAGCGCCCGGCGCACCATGGCCGGGGACAGGTCGGTGACGATCCCCACCGAATGCGGCAGATCCGTGCACCGGGCGAAGGCCGACCCGCCCTTGTAGTCGACGAAGAGGAAGGTGACGCGGTCGGGCGACAGCGCCTGGGCCATGCCCAGGACCCAGGACTGGAGGAACTCGGACTTGCCGGCGCCCGTGGTCCCGCCCACCAGGGCGTGCGGGCCGTGGACCCGCAGGTCCAGGGCCAGGGGCCCCTCCGCCCCCTGGCCGACCAGGGCCGCCAGGCTCACCGGCCGCTTGAGGGGGGCGACGGCGGCGCGGTCGATGACCGAGTGGCTCGCCCTCCACCGCACGACCTGGGCGTCGGGGTCGTCGGCGAGCTCGGCCCCGGTCAGCCCGATGTAGGAGATGGAGCCGGGCAGGTCGGACTCGTCGTCGACCGGGACGCCGGCGTCGACGACGGGGGCCAGGAAGCGCCCCAGGCCCGCGGCGCGCTGGGCGTCGAGAGTCTCGACGACGACGATGTCGCTGGTCATCGAGCGGCGCACGAAGCCGACGCGGCAGGCGCTCTCGCCGACCTCGACGAAGGTGCGGCAGGCCGCGGGCAGGGACTCGACGTGGTCGGCGACCCAGATGACGTGCACGCCCACGTCCGGCCCCTGCTCGACGATGCGGGTCAGCCGGGCCCGGTCCGCCCCGGTGCCGTCGACGAGGACGACGACGGCCGGCACCGTGGGCTCGTCGCCCTCGTCGTCGCCCTCGTGCTCGGCCGGGCCCCGCAGCCCCGGCGTCCCGTCGCGGCCCCGCTGGGCGATGAGCTCCTCCAGGCGGGCGACCAGCAGGGTCCCGGTGCGGGTGTCGCAGGCCAGCTGCATGGGGCCGATGGGCGAGTGCGGGGAGGCGGTGTGCGGGATCCACTCCAGCCAGGACCACCGGTCGCGCCCGCCCCGGTCGGTCAGGCACACCAGCGCCAGCTCGGCCGGCGAGTGCAGCGCGATGAGCTGGGCGACCAGGGCCCGCGACACGCCGTCGAGCCGGTCGCGGCGCCCCGCCACGCCCAGGGAGCCGTCCTCGCGCAGATTGGCCACGACCGGCACCGAGACGATCCGGTCGTTGACGGCCCGGACCTCCTGGATCATCTCCTGGTGGACCGGCAGGGCGGTGGCGTCATCCATGCCCTCCACCTCGGTGCGCGGCACCTCCGAGCCGATGCCCAGGCGCAGCTGGAGGAACTCGGGGTGCTCGGGGCGGCGCGACCACAGGCGCGGGCCCAGGGACTCGGCGTCGGCCAGGACCTCCTCGGTGGAGGGGTACTGGGCGAGCCTGGCCACGCGCTCGCGGGCGTGCGCGGCCTTGATGTCCGAGCGCGCCTTGGCGAGCGCGGTCATGAAGACCCCGGTGGAGTGCTTGAGCATCCGGCGCCGGCGGATGCGCTGGTCGACCCAGGTGCCGATCATGATCAGGGGGCTCAGGGCCACGAAGACGATGCTCATGACGTTCCTCGTCATGAGGTACATGAACGCGCCCATGACCAGCGGGGCGATCATGGCCAGGAGCGGGAAGCGGGCCTTCTCCTCCTGCTGGGGGGCGGCGGGCAGGGTCACCTTGACCTCGGGCGTGCGGGGCACGACCCGCGGGGAGCGGATATGACCGACGTCGGTGGTGTCGGTCACGCCGGGCATCTCGGAGGCCCCCACCAGGCGCGTGATCCGCAGCGTGGAGTCGCCCACCGTCACCACGTCGGCGGAGGTGACGGTCTGCTTGGTCACCCGCTCGTCGCCGATGAGCAGGCCGTTGGCGGAGTTGAGGTCGGTGACCTCGACCTGGGCGCCCACCGTCAGGCGCAGGTGGTGCTTGGAGACCAGGGGGTCGCGCGACAGGCTGATCCCGCACTGGGAGGAGCGCCCGATCTCGGTGGCCCCCAGCGGGACGGAGTAGCTCTCCCCGGCGTGGGGCCCGCTCAGCACGAGGACGACGGCGCCGTCCTCGGTGCTGTTCGCCCGCGCCGTCGTCACGGCGCGCACCCCCACCACCGCCCCCGAGCGCAGGCCGGACTCGTTCAGGTGCAGGTCCGGGTCGAGCAGGCGGCCCGAGCCGCCCCCCAGCGAGGCGCCCGTGCGCCGGGTGGCGCCGAGCGGGCCGCCGGGGGCGAGCACCTCCAGGGTCCGGGAGCGGGGGTCGACCGGCTC
>ERZ772807.684-NODE-684-length-20315-cov-10.847384_pt1 | contig 20315 bp, 15 predicted proteins | sample MGYA00511472_ERZ772807 | MGnify/ENA primary metagenome ERZ772807 (study PRJEB29015, sample SAMEA2737947) | human oral metagenome | biome: human oral; feature: human-associated habitat; material: dental | place: China | collected 2039 ...
GCATGCACGTGGACCTGGAGAAGGTGCTCCTGCGCGACCCCACCCTGACCGCCGGGGAGATCCTCATGAGCGAGTCTCAGGAGCGCATGATGGCCGTCGTCGCGCCCGACAAGCTCGAGGAGTTCATGGCCGTCATCGACAAGTGGGACGTCGAGGCCGCCGTCATCGGGGAGGTCAACGGCTCGGGCCGCCTGACCATCGACCACTTCGGGGAGCGGATCGTCGACGTCGACCCGCGCACCGTGGCCCATGAGGGCCCCACCTACGAGCGGCCCTACGCCCGCCCCGCCTGGCAGGACGAACTCAACGCCGACTCCTCCTCACGCCTGCTCCGCCCCGAGACGGCGGCCGAGCTCGCCGAGCAGGTCCTCGCCGTCGTGACCAGCCCCAACCAGGCCCCCGTCGCCTGGGTGACCGACCAGTACGACCGCTTCGTGCGCGGCAGCACCGCCCTGTGCCAGCCCGACGACGCCGGCGTCATCCGCGTGGATGAGGCCACCGGGCGGGGCGTGGCCATCGCCACCGACGCCAACGGCCGCTTCACCAAGCTCGACCCCGCCACCGGCGCCGCCGCGGCCCTGGCCGAGTCCTACCGCAACGTGTGCACCGTGGGGGCCCGGCCCCTGGCCGTCACCGACTGCCTCAACGTCGGCTCGCCGGAGGACCCCGACGCCATGTGGCAGCTCGTCGAGATCATCACCGGCCTGGCCGACGCCTGCGCCGTCATGGGCGTGCCCGTCACCGGCGGCAACGTCTCCCTCTACAACTCCCACGGCAAGGTCAAGGGGCGGATCGACTCCTCGATCAATCCCACGCCCGTCGTCGGCGTCCTGGGCGTCATGGACGACGTGCGCCGTGCCAACCCCTCGGGCTGGTTCGAGGAGGGCCTGGCCATCATGGCCCTGGGTGCCACCGCCGACGAGCTCGACGGCTCGGCCTGGTCCCGCGTGGTCCACGACCACCTCGGCGGGCTGCCCCCGCGCGTCGACCTCGAGGCGGAGATGGCGCTCGGGCGGGTGCTGCTGGCCCTGAGCGAGGCGGAGGGGCCCGACGGCGAGTCGCTGGTGCGCGCCGCCCACGACTGCTCGACCGGCGGCCTCATCCAGACCCTCGTGGACTCCTGCCTGCGCTGCGGCGTCGGGGCCAGCGTGGACCTGACCGCCATCCAGGAGGAGGGCGTGGACGACTTCACCGCCCTGTTCTCCGAGTCCGGGGCCCGCGCGATCGTCGCCGTGCGCGAGGAGCTCGTGCCCGCCGTCACCGCGGCCGCCGAGGCCGAGGACGTCGCCGTGGCGCGCCTGGGGACCACCGGCGGCGACCTGCTCGTCGTGGCCGGCAGCGACCTGCTCTCCGACGGCGGTACCGGGCGTCCCCTCGTCCTGGACCTGGCCGAGCTGGGGGACGACGTCGAGGGCGTCCTGCCGGCGCTGTTCTGAGTCCGCCCGTCCACCGTCGCCTTCGCGGGACGCGGCTCAACTGGGAGCCATGTCCGTGAGGGGTCGTTGGTCCTTGTGAGTTTGCTGATCGTCCGGTTAACTTCTGGGGTGTTCCCTGATTTCTACAAGAACGCTCCTGGGGTCCGTGTCGGGCGGGGGCGTGGCCTGGGGGTGGGTCGATGAGTGTGGTGCCGGTTGGGCTGGCCGGGTTGGCGGCTGTGGTTGCTACGCGGGTTCCTGGTTCTCCTGGTGGGGTCAGGGCTCTGGCTGCGTCTTGGCGTCGGTCGGGGGACACTGTCGGTGAGGGGGCGTCGTTGATGTCCTCGGCGGGGTCGTCGGCGCCGTCGTGGCAGGGGGTCAGTGCGCAGGCCTTCTCGGCTGCGGTCTCGTCTTTGAGTGGTGAGCTCTCCGGCAGGGCCGGGGAGCTGGGGCGTGGGGCTGGTGTGATGGATGCTTATGCGGGTGTTCTGGAGCGGGCTCATGGTATGGCTGCTGAGCTGCGGGCTCAGGCTGCCCGGTTGCTGGTGACCTCGATCGCCAGTCCTGCGGCGGCTCCGGCCTGTCAGGTGGTGGCCACCGTCGTCACCACCGCCTTCAACACCCTACTGTCCACCGTCGACCTGGCAGCTGCTAGTGCCGCCGCCTCACTCGGCACCGCAGCAAGCGCCAAGTCACGAAACGGGAACGGCGAGCCATCGAAGGGGAAAGGCGATACGCGGAGTTTTTCGGAGGAAGACAAGAAGCGACTGCGGGAGCAGGCTGACGGCAAGGGTGACTGGGACCCTGACGCCAACCAGACCAGCATGCCTGACTGCTTTATGCTGGTTACCCTTCAAGGGTACTCAGCGACTGAGAAGGGGCAGCAGTTTCTGCGTGACCACGTCAGGTGGGACGAGGGGAAGGGCTGCTTTACTGTGACCCTGTATGACGATAAAGGCAATGAGGTGCATGTTGATGTGTACGACTACTACGCCAATGGCACGAAGGATGAAGCGGGTCGCCCCACTCTGATGAGCGTTTATGAGCGTGCGTATGGGGAACAGTTTGGTGATGACGATTTGAATAATAAGCCGCCAGCAGAGGCTATGAAAAGAATTTCCGGCAAGGATGTGACCTCAGCTGACACCTGGGGTGGTACTGGGTTCTTCTGGTTTCTCGCAAGAGAGGACCATAAGTACTCTGGAAGGCAGTGGGGCAGCATTGATCGTTCGGTGGATGCTGGGTGTCCTGTCGTGGCAGTGACCGCTGAGGATATAAAACCCGATACTAAGGTTAAGGCTGCTACCGATACCAATGGCGACGGCAAGATCGACACCGAGAACAAGGGGGCTCACGGGGAGGCGCCCGACCAGGAAGGTGTTCGTCGTTTAGGGGGTGGGCATGAGAATGAAGATGGGGAAAAGACGTCCCATGCGTACACGGTGGTGGCAGTTGATGACCAGTATGTCACGCTGAGAAACCCTTGGGGAATGAATCCGACAGAGAAAGGTGAACGTGCGGATACTGGGCTCATCAGGATAAGCCGAGAAGACTATGAGAGGTACTTCTCGCAGACTCGTATTGCCGCTGAACCGAGTAAGTGATGTCAGGTTCCTTCGTTATTTCTGTGTGCATGGTTTGAATACTGTGCACAGGGAGAGTCCGGGGTCGAGGGCGATGTTCACTCGATAGTCCCATCCCCCTGCACTTCTGTCTCTGAAGAAGTTGATCTCTGGGATGGCTGGGGGTGGGTCGACTTCGAGGAGGGTCACTGTTCCCAGTCCCTCGATGTGGACGCTCTCGCCGAGGTGCAGCTCATAGTCCTGCTCCGTCGCATTGAACGGTTTCCATGTCACCGTGCCAACCCATTCGTGGTTCCTGGAGTGCAGTGGCCCTGGGCGCAGGGTCCCATGTATCGTTTCAGGATGAGGCAGTGCCCAGCTGAGGTATTGTTCCTCGCCCCTCTGGGCGCCGTCGGGCAGGGAGGCGGTGGTGGTGCTCGGGTGGGTCCAGTACAGCCAGCCGGCAAGGCCGATCGCTATGGCCAGACAGGCTCCTATGACCACGAGGAGGGCGCGTCGCGCCGTGACACCATGCTTTCGTCGTCCACCCACCTGTGGGGCAGTCGCCGCCACGGGGGTGCCACTTTCGCTTCTGACGTCGCTTTCGCTGTCGTCTGCCACGACCCACTCGCTTCCCTCAGTTTCAGGACTACGTCGTCGGGGGGGCCAATCAGGTGGTCCTGGCTCCTGGAATCAGGCGGATTTGGGAGAGCCGAGAACGTCTGATGAATGGCGCCCTTGCAGTAAAGGATACCGGCTCGCCCCCTTCTGCGGGCGTGAAATCCAGGTAGATATCGGGGCCCCAGACGGCTTCGTGCTCGGTGGGGGCATGCTGACGGCGGAGTGTGGCCGGATGGTGCCTGTATCAGTGGACCCACTCGGCGGTGGCGAGCACGGGCGGCGTCGATGTCCGACCAGGCCTCGAGGTCATGCCGGTTGTCGTCAATATGGGAGTCGACGACCTCTTACGGCGCTCACGCCGCCCGCGGGACGCGGATACGCTCTCGCTTTGTGCGCACGATCTCATTGGCCTGACGCAGCTCTCTCGCCTCCAACACCGGCTCCCTCCTCCGGGTCGTCTCGTCGGTGGTGGTTCCCGGCCTCAGGCCACCGTCGACCTGAGCCTTCTTGAACTAGATGAGTAAGTCCAAGGGGGGTTAGTGGTCGTAGGGGGTCAGGGTTGGTAGGACGGGCGCGTTGGTGAGGCTGTTGTGCCAGATAGCGGCTGTCAGGGCCAGGATTCGTTGGGTGATGCGTGAGCAGACTCCGGCGGGGGTGCGCCCGCCGTGGTCCTCGAGGTCGAGCTGTCCTTTGAGGGTGTCGTTGACGGACTCGATGATCTGGCGCAGGGGCCGCAGGAACCGTTGGCCGCTGCGAGGGCGCTCACCCTTGCGTCTGGGACGGATCAACGTGATACCGCCCTTGGCGAGCTCGGCCTCGAAAGCGGCACCGTAGTAGTTCTTGTCGGCGATGACCACCTGACCGTCCTGGGCGGGCTGGTCCATGGTGGCCAGTACCGCGAGCAGGGTCTCGCGCTCGTCGGCCTTGGCTCCGGTCAGGGCCCAGCCCACAGGAAGACCGTGAACGGTGCACACCAGGTGCAGGCGCAGGCCCCAGAAGAAGCGTGAGTGGGAGGCGCTAGTCACCCGTAGCCGGCCCATCCCGCCAGGGCTGAGCGCATCACGGTGGGTCGTGAGCGGGCGCACTCGATGGGAGTGGAGTCGACCAGCCAGACGGTGTCGTCGTGAACGCGCGAGCCCCGACGCAGGGCGGCGCATACCCAGGTCATGGTGGCGGTCAGCGAGTGGACGCGCTTGTTGTAGCCGGACTGGCCCGGCACTCGGGGGAACATGGCGCGCAGGTCGGTATCGGTCCTGAGGCGGCGTATCCAGCGGGTCTTGCTGGTGTAGCCCAGCAGGGCCTGCACGACCGCAAGCGTGATGATCTCGGCGTCGCTGGTCACCGCAGTGATACCGACTTGTGGGCGTGGTGGCAGGACCTCGGGATGGTCCTTCAGCAGGTCATCGACAGTGACGTACAGTGCGGTGGCGAGGGCCTCCAGGCCGGTGTCCATGAGCGAGCCGTCCTTCCCAGCAGAAGCGGTGAGATCTGGTGTAACACCACCGATCCTGCGAGGCCCTCACCCCATTACCCAGCACCCACGCCGACCCACACCCCTTGGACTTACTCATCTAGGCCTTGTCATCACCGGGCACGGCGTAGGACCGAGTCCCCTGCCGGGGAGCGTCACTGATGAGGCCCGGGCCACCCGTACGAACACGTTAGACCGTTACCGCGGCTACACCATGGGGCTCCCAACCCGCCTCCCACAGACCGTTCATCTCATCGTTTCGTAACCTTCAGTAATCGCTGACCTCAGACAGCCTTGACGACACATCATCTCATTGACATAATACCGTCTAGGTCGGCGTCGTGGGGGGTGCGCTCAGCGTCGTGGGGGGTGCGCTCAGCCGAGCCCTCTAGCGCTGCCCTTGATTGGACGCGTCACACCGACAGGGAACAAGGGAACACATGAAGCTTCTTTCGCTCGCCTTGGGAATGTTCGCAGTTGGCGTCGACGGATTCGTCGTCGCGGGGATTCTTAGACCGATTTCTAGCGACCTTGGCGTATCTGTAGCGTCTGCGGGACTGCTCGAAACGTCGTTCGCTTTGAGCATTGCAGTACTCGCTCCTCTCCTGGTCACAGCTCTCGGTTCGGTCCCCCCGCGGCTGACACTTACCGCAAGCCTGGCCGCGTTCACCGTTTTCAACATCCTTGCAGCGGTCTCGCCGTGGTTCTGGCTTCTCCTGGTGGCGAGGGTGCTAGCGGGACTATCCGTAGGTGTCTTCCAAGCCGTTGCCCCGATGGTGGCGTCAATGACGGCCCCGAAGGACGGTCAGGGCAGTGCACTTGCCGTCGTCACTTCGGGGATGACTGCAGGCATCGTCCTTGGAGTTCCGATCGGGATCTTCGTGACCAACCAGTTCGATTGGAGGTTTAGCTTCTGGCTAGTGGCCCTGCTCGGTGCTGTCGCGGCTATCGCTTGTTCGACCCAGTTCGCAGAGGTCCCTGGGCCTCCTCCGACCCCCCTGCGGGAGCGTGTATCGGTAGCGGCTCACCCCTCCGTACTCCTCATGCTCGGCAGCATCACGGTGTGGATGCTAGGCGGATACGTTCTTTACGTATTCATGGGGCCAATGCTCCAGGGCGTTGCCAACGTCTCGGGCTCGGCTCTCCCATGGATTTTCTTTGGCTTCGGCGTGGCCTCGGTAGTTGGAAACCTGGCAGGTGGGCGCGCACTCGACCGATGGGGAGCAGCGGCCGCCCTCATCATCGGCCTCACTGGAGGGGGCCTAGGGCTTTTCCTCACATCCCTGCTACACACCTCTCAGACTGGCGTCATTCTGGCGGTCCTTCTCTGGTCAACAGCGGGCTGGATGCTAACCCCACCCCAGCAGGCCAGACTCCTCCGACTCGGCCCACACCTAGCCCCTGTACTCATGTCCCTAAATGCGTCGGCAATGTACCTCGGCATGGGCCTGGGTGGATTGGTAGGCGGGCTCGTCCTGCGCACCGGCGCACTACACGACCTCGGCTGGGTTGGCGGGATTTTCGAAGTCATCGCAATCGTGATGGTCGTGATTCAGCACCGTCGCAGAATGACGCAGCCGCTTACTCCCCGCAGTCCAGTCACGCCTACTCAGGAGTAGTTTGATGAGAGTCCAGAAAGACCCAACAGTCAGCGTCCATGCTTGGTTTTCCGCGCGAGACCTCACGGACACCGATCTGATCGATCGTCTCGGTCACTCGCAGTTCACCGGTGCGATCCTCAGTCCCGACGAGGCGGTGGAGTACGACCAGCGTCTCTCACCCTCACTGTTGCGGGTCGTTCAGCTTCACGCTGACGAAACGGACGAGTTTCTCGATGAGTGGGACGACGCGAACCGTCTCGTCATCCTAAGCGATTGCGCAGAGGTCCTCGAGGTGGCGCGTCAGCGGGGGATCCATACGTGCCTGGACGCGAGCATCACAGACGGCGAATCACTCCACGCGGCCATCGACAATGCCCGGGCTAACCGTTTTGTGCTTCTTCGCTTTGCGGATCCCACGAACATTCCGATGGAGCTCGTCATTGCAGAGCTTCAGAATTCTCAGACAATCGTGCTGAAAAACATTCCCAAGGAGGACGGAGTCGAGGCAGCTCGCATCTCACTGGGTGTCATGGAAAACGGGAGCGATGGAGTCGTCTTCACGCCATCCTCGCACGCGGCCATGGACTCCTTTATGGAGGTCATTGAGGCGGTCGCTTCGCGCACACTAACGCTTCAGACGGCTCGCATCACCCAGAGCAGGGCGGTCGGCATGGGCCAACGCAGCTGTATCGACACAGCCACTTTGTTCAGCGAGTCCGAGGGGATGATAGTCGGATCAACATCGCAGGGCGGTTTCCTTTGTTGCTCCGAGGTGTTTTTCCTCCCCTACATGGAGAAGCGACCCTTCCGCGTCAACGCAGGCGGTATTCATAGTTATGTTTATTCCTCCGATGGGCGAACGCAGTACATGTCGGAGCTTAGGGCAGGCGCCTCAGTCTCTGTAGTCAGTACTGAAGGCGTCTCTCGGAACGTCCCCGTCGGGCGTGTAAAGACGGAGGTTAGGCCGCTTCGGCTACTGGAGGCTGAGTTCGAGAGCGGCGAACGCATCAACGTCCTCATGCAAGACGACTGGCATGTCCGCATCTTTGGAGCGGATGGGTCGGTTCGGAACATCACAGAGCTCAAGCCCGGAGACGAGGTGCTCGCTCATCTAGCGGAGCCAGGGCGGCACGTGGGAATCGCAATCTCTGAGACCATCGAGGAACGGTAAGGGGGCTCTTCGTGTTTGAGGGTGTTGTAGCTGGAGCCTATTGAAGTTCATAGGTGGGGTGGGTGCGTCGTTGCTTGGGTGGGGATCGAGGTCCCCCGATGTTGGGAGTTGCTACACACGCCACCTGAGAGACCTTGACGTGCCTGAGACTACCTTCACCGACCCTGATCTGACGACCTTCCTGGGCCTGGATGCCCTGGGACTGACCGCTGTGGGCCAGCACCTCACAGCCAAGCGCGCGGTGATCGAGTGCCGTATGCCGATCGGGTTTGAGGACCCGTTTTGTAAGGCCTGCGGGGCCCAGGGAGTATCCCGTGGGACGGTGGCCCGGCGCCTGGCCCATGTGCCAGTGGGGTGGAGGCCCACGCACCTGGTGGTACGCCTGCGGCGCTTCGCCTGCACCGGCTGCCGCCGAGTGTGGAGACAGGACACGAGCGGCCTGGCTGAGCCCAGGGCGCGGCTGACCCGCTCGGCGGTGGAGTGGGGGCTGCGGGCCCTTGCCCTGGAGGCCATGTCGGTCTCCCGTGTAGCAGCCGCCCTGGGGATCTCCTGGCACACCGCCAACAACGCAGTCCTGACCCGGGCCGAGCAGACCATCACCGGCAACCCTGATCGCTTCGACGGTGTGGAGGTTCTCGGGGTCGATGAGCATGTGTGGCGCCACACCAGGCGGGGCGACCGCTATGTCACCGTGGTCACTGACCTGACCCCCGTACGCGACCGCAGTGGTCCGGCCCGGCTTCTGGACGTGGTTCCGGGCCGGTCCAAGAAGGTCTTCAAGACCTGGCTCTCCCAGCGCGACCAGGACTGGCGTGGGCGGGTTGAGGTGGTGGCCATGGACGGGTTCACCGGGTCCCGAGAGTGCCGCTGGCGAGGAGCTGCCCAAGGCCCGGGCGGTCATGGACCCCCTTTTCACGTCGTGTCCCTAGCAGGAGACAAGCTCGATGAGTGCCGCCGCCGCATCCAGCGGGCGATCACGGGCCGGCGGGGCCGGGCAGGTGACCGGCTCTACCGGGCCAGGCGCACCCTACTGACCGGGGCCGGCCTGCTCACCGATGCTCAGGCCGAGCGTCTCGAGGCCCTGTTCGCTGATGATCGCCACGCTGCGGTCCAGGCCGCCTGGGGCGTCTACCAGCGTCTCATCCAGGCCTACCGCACCGAGGAGGCGGGTCTGGGGAAGTACCTGATGCGCAGGCTCATCGACTCCCTGAGGCAGGCCGTCCCCGACGGGCTGGAGGAGATCCAGGCACTGGCCAGGACCCTGACCAGCCGCAGCCAGGACATTCTGGCCTACTTCGACCAGCCCCGTACCTCCAACGGCCCACGCCAGGCGATCAACGGGCGCCTGGAGCACCAACGCGGCATCGCCCTGGGATTTGCGCAACCTGGCCAACTACACCATCCGCAGCCTCATCCACACCGGACGCCTCAAAGACCACCTGACAACAACCACCTAAACCAGCCGATAAGCCCCACCTACCACACCCCCAAACACGAAGAGCCGGTGATGGACATGAGCATGGACCCCACCAGCCGCAGCCGCGGGCTCTTCTTGAGCAGCGTCATGAGCAGAACCGCCGACACGTTACCGCCGAAGGCCAGCGGCAGTGCCAGGGAGGAGATCGTCACGCCGGTCGGGTCCTCGCTCGTCATCGGGGCGACGTCCTCATAGGTGACGTGCTGACCGGTGGCCTCCAGGCCGGTACCGATCCCCTTGAGCAGCTGGCTGTAAGGCGTGCCCGCACCGGAGGCGGTGATGACGGTGACGCCCTCGGTGCCCATGGTGACGGCGCCGATGGCCTTGCGGTCCTTGACCGCCTGGCGGGCCTGGTCGGGCTGGTCGTAGGTCGTCGTCTCGAAGGATCCGGGGGCCTTGGCCTCCAGTGCGCTCGTGATCTGGGTGGTGACCTGCGGAGGACCGGCAACCGCCAGCGGCAGGTCCTTGGCGCCGGAGTTGAGCGACGGCGTCAGGAAGCACAGGAGCATGACGATGAGAACCGCGGGGACACCGACGAGCACGGTCAGCAGACGCAGCCCCGGACGCTCGGGCTTGTCCTGCCCGGTCTCGTCCTGGGCGGCTCCGTCCGGTGCGCTCTTGTCGTCGTGTGCCCGGACCTCGGTCGTGGACGACTCCGTAAGGTCCTGGCCCTCGGCGGCGTCGGGTGTGAGGTCTGAGGCGGTGGTTGTGGACTTCATGGTTCCCCTCCAATACGAAGCAAAGTGTTCCGTTTACGAAACGGAGCATATTGCTTCGGATATGCTGGGGGCAAGTCCACCCAGTGAGAGGAGCGCCTCATGCGCACCGACGCCGCCACCAACCAGCGCCAGCTGCTCGATTCGGCCGCCCAGCTACTGTCCGAGCAGGGACCTCAGGTCTCCCTGCGCACCATCGCCAAGCACGCCGGGGTCGGGGTCGCCACCCTCTACCGCCACTTCCCGACCCGCGAGTCCCTGGAGGAGGCGCTGGTTCTCAACATCATGACCCAGGTCACCGACGCCGCCCGCTGGTTCCGCGGCGGCCCAGCGACGCCGAAACGCTGGCGAGAGCTCGCCGAGCACCTCGGCGGCCTCCGCATCGGTGCGCTCGCCGACCACTTCGCCGACGAGGTTCGCCGGCTCGCGGAGTCCTCCACCATCCAGGAGCGACGCACGCAGGCACTCCAGGAGGTCGAGTCCGCTTTGGCCCACGCACGCGCCGCAGGACTCATCCGCGACGACGTCCCGGCAGTGCGCTTCGCCATGGGGATCGCCGTCATCTCCCGCCCGCTACCGGCCCAGGCCGCCGATACGGTTCCCGACCAGACCGAATGGCTCATGGAGACCTACCTGGCCGGACTCGCGCCGCACTGAGCGGCGGGGAGGATGCCCTCCTTTCCTGACCCGAGCCCCTGCCGGAGGTCGCCGCTGTGTAGCGTGTCGTCATGCGCGAGCACTCACCTGACGGGCTCATGTCGCCGGGCCTCGCCCACCTGGGCGCCCCGGCCGCCGACGACGTACCGACGGGTCAACCGCTTGACGTGCCCGCCGCCGACTTGGCATTGCGAGCCACCCGGTACCTGCGCACCCGTTTTCGCGAGCGTGTCACCGTCGGGGATCTCTCCGCGCACCTCGCCTACAGTCCCTCCCACCTCACCCGGGTCTTCACGTCCGTTGTCGGCACCTCGCCCATGGACTACCTGGCCGCCTGGAGACTGCACGAGGCCAAGCACCTCCTCATCAGCCACCGACTGGGCGTGGCCGAGACCTGCCACGAGGTCGGCTACAGCTCAGTGGGCACCTTCAGCCGCCGCTTCCTGCGCGACGTCGGGATCGCGCCCGGCGCTCTGCGCCGCCTCGCCGACCGGGTCTCCGAGCGGACCCTGCCTGCTGTGAGCCTCCTGGTCCCGGCAGCGGGAAGAATCCGCATCCGCCTTGATATCCCAGAGGAGATGCGTCGTGCGCTCGGGCCGGCCCCCTATCAGTGGGTCGGCACCTTTCCCCGTCCCGTCCCCAGTGGGCTGCCGACGAGCGGCACACTGCGCCGACACATCGATGAGATTGAGCTGCCCGTGGTCCCAGGCTCTCCCTGGATCCTCGCCACCATCTTTCCCGACGGCGCCGACGTTCTCGAGCAGCTCGCCCCCACGAGCCCCCTTGTCGCGCGCCTGCGTGTCCCTGAGGAGCCCGTCGCCGGCCCCGTCACCCTGCCGGTGCGCGCCGCTCTCCACTGGGATCCCGCGGTTCTCGTGGCGCTGGCGGCGATGGTGGTCTGACGGTCGTCTGAGATGGCCTGAAAAGGGCGCCGCTCAAGAGAGCAGGATCGGAGTCGTTCGCGGTGCGCCGGCTGCCTATGGTCGTGGAGCGTCAAGACCTCTCTGGACACGCAGTCGGACACGTAAGGAGCCACTGATGACCGATGCCACCGCCAATGCCCAGCCCGCCGAGCGCCTTGCCGGCTTCCCCTGCTGGATCGAGCTCTACTCCCCGGACATCGACGCCTCGGCCGCCTTCTACCGGGACCTTCTCGGCTGGGAGATCACCCGTGCCGAACCGGGTGAGCCGCTGACCACCGAGGTGCATCACGGTGGTCGGCTCATCGGCTCCTTCGAGCCCGCCGAGGACGCGCCCGGGGACCCTGGCTGGAGGGTGAGCTTCCTGGTCGACGACGTCCGCACCGCAGCCGAAGCCGCTGAGCGGAACGGTGGAAGCGTTGTTGTGGAGCCCACTGGCGTCTCGGAGACCATGGCCTACGCCCTCGCCGCAGACCCCGACGGCAACGTCGTCGGGCTCCTGGAGGATGAGGACTGCGAGGGGCCCTACCCCTACCAGGCCGGGATGCCGGTGTGGTTCGACGTCCTGGTCAGTGACCTGGAGCCAGCCGAGCGCTTCTACCGGGAGGCCGCCGGGTGGCCCACCCGCCGGCTGACCATCGCCGACCAGGAGCAGTCCTTCTACACGAGCGTCGTCGGGGGCAGATCTGTGAGCGGCGTCGGCCGGGCCGGCTACTTCGGGCGAGAGGAGGTCCCCTCGCGCTGGCGCATCTACTTCGGGGTTGAGGACGCCGACGCCGCAGCCCAGCGCGTGCACGAGCTCGGAGGAACTGTCATCGTCGAGCCCTTCGACTTCACGTTCGGGCGCATGGTGGAGGTGGCAGATCCGCACGGTGCGCGCTTCCTGCTCACCACCTTCTGATCCTCACGCGATAGCCGGGCGGGGCCACAGGTGGTCCCGCCCGACTGCGTCCGATAGTTTACAAGCGAAATTAACGATACCGAATCGACGGATATGGAACGATCCTGTCATGCTGCTTGAGCTCCTCTTTCCTGACGAAAATCAGCTTGTCGCAGGTTGTGTTGCGTTGGCGGATCCCTATATGACGCTGTTGACTTTCGTGTAAGTCGACTGTAATAATTTAGATATGCGAGATGCATTAGGTGATGATTTAGGGCGTAGCGGTCTTCCTAAAGTTGGCGGATGGGTGTTTCTAGTTGTCCTTCCGTTGGTTGTTGTCTTCGCCCTAGTGGCGATGCTGGCGCCCCTGGGTTCGGGTGGCAGGCGAGTGTTCTCTATTGTTTCGCAGATCGCGAGCGCGAGGTCTGAACTGCTTCCCATTCTGACTGGTTCTCAGCTTGGGGTGTCAGCGTTGGTTGTCGCTATGGCGCAGTTTCAGCCTGAGCGGTGGCGTCGAACTCCGAAGGAGTTGGGTGACTGCTGGCTAAGTGAAGTAAGGCTGGTTGCATCTCAAGAAAACCGTTATATCGCGTCTATGATCGGGTTGATCGGCATTTCGGGAGTTATTGTGTTTGGGGTTGCTGCTTGCATTTTCCGGGGGTTAGATGCGGGGGGAATCTTGCTTCTGGTGGTTGTCTGGGGGATTCACGCCGTTTCCTCTGCTGCGTTAATCATGGTGCCTGCGACAGGGGTTGCTGCTGTCGATGATTACTGGAGGTCGCTGGCTCGATTGTTTTATATTGCCGAGAAATGGCCGGAAGGCATAAGAAATGCCGTGAGTGAGGCCGAGGTGAAGCGACTTCCTTTGAGTGTTAGGGCGAGGAGATTGAGGGTTGTTATTTCATTACTGTTATTTGCGCTGATCTTAGTGGTAATGGTTGTTTTGGAAAAATACTGCTCAGGTGGCCATTTGGGGTTGCGTCGACAGTGTGTTGCGGGTTGTTTGGTGGTGATTGCGACACTGGGGGCAATCGGGAGTGGGTACTATCGTTGGGGGAGTGGGATTATTTCTTCTGTCCCGCTCTATTTTTCGGCTCTCCTTGTGCTTGTCCAAGGTTTTTTGGTAGAGGTTGAATCCATTGTGGTTGTGACGAATTCTTCATTGTGGAGAAATTTAGGTTTCATTTTTGCTGTGATCGCGACATCAATATTGGCTGTGTTGCTGTCGGTGGTTGCGTCAGGTGCTCGATTTTTGTGGGGAAGGTTTGACTGTCTCAAATCAATTCTGGCTCCGATCTGGGTTCATGAGTTAAAACTCCAGAGCCGATATGGAGATAGGTGTTCTGTTGATGAGCGGAGGGCTATTGAGAGATCCTTCGTCAAATTGGCGAAGAAAAGAAAGAAAGGTCTGGCTGAAACTGTTAAAGAATCGGTCCTGTTGCCCTTTGTGACTAAGTGACGATGTAGCGAGCGAGAGAAAATAGTGTGCCGGGCGGGGCCATCAGTGGTTCCGCCCGACTGCGTCCGGGAAGCGAAGGCGCTGGGAGAAATGTGAAGGCAGAAGGAAGCACCCTCATGGCCGGACACGGCTCAGGTTACTCCGCCTGCCGACCCTCGGCGTCCCCGTCCGCGTCGGAGACCGCCTCCGCCGTGACCTCCGCGGGGCCCAGCAGCGCCAGGATCCGCTCGGTCTGCCACGGCAGAATCCCACCCTCACCGAAGACCAGCTCGGCCTCATCGGGGTCCTTAACGACGACGTCGGCCAGGAGCCCCAGCAGGTGCGCCAGCGGCATGCGCCGCCCCTCCAGCAGGTCGAGCAGGTGCGCCAGGACCCGGTTGCTGCTGCGATCCAGGTTCGCCACCTGGTGCTCACCCACACCCACGGGCAGGTCCCACCAGATGAGGCGACGCTCGGCGAGGTCAATGACGAAAGGCGTCGCGTTGAACGTGGGAGAGACCAGATCGAGGCGCTGCATGACAGTGGAGGCCTCGAAGACCTCCCCGCGCTGCGGGTCCGTGCCGCGGGCCATCGCCCCCGCCCAGCACTCGGGCACCTCACTGAGCCGGTGGTGGGAGAAGGAGTGGACCGTCATGACGACATAGCGCCACCCCTGGCGCAGCGCGTCAGCCAGGGTAACGTCAATGAACTCGGCCGCCCCGTCGGGCGCCGAAGTGAGGTCGCCGGAGTGCACGGCCGCCGTCGAGCGCAGGTTGTAGTAGGCGATCTGCTCGGTGCGTGCGAGGTCCTCGGAGACGAAGAAGGCCGACAGGTCCAGGTCCACGCGGGTCCCTCGGCCATCCTCGGCGGCAGCAGGTCCGGCAGGCCCCGGGGTCTCGGGTGGGGCCTCGGGCAGGTCGCGCCAGTGCAGGAAGAAGCGGATCGTCTCGCCCTCGGGCAGCGGCAGACGGGTGCCGCGCCCCGCCGTGCGCAGGCCCGGCGAGGCCGAGCGCAGACCCAGCGGGGCCGTGTAGCCCTCGTACAGCCCCTGGTCGACGGCGATCCGCCCCAGGTGCGCCCGCCGGCGCAGGGCCTCCTCGACGACGCGAACCACCTCCGCGTCGACGGGGCCGGGGCGGCGGGTGGAGGGGATGAGCGTCGTCTTGGTGCCCGCGGCCGCCTTGATGGCAACGACCCGCCACGGCAGGGTGTCTGGCCCGGGGGAGGAGAAGTACTCCCACAGGCGCACCAGGACCGGAAGAGAGACCTCAGGCGCGACCCGGGCGAACTCGGCGACCACGCGCTCGCGGGCGGCGTCATCGGCGCACAGCCGCAGCAGGTGGTTGAGTCGGCGGGCGAAGACCCCGGGGCGGGCGGCCAGCAGGCGAAGAGCGCCTTCGACGTCGCGGCGCGCCAGCGCCTCCTCCAGGTGGGAGGTGAAACCCGCTTCAGTGCCCCCGGAGGTGACCTGGTGCAGCAGCGCGGCGGCTCGCGGGAAGCGGCGTGCGTAGTCGCCGGGACGCAGGTGACGGGCCAGGCGCTTCCACCGCTCGCAGCGCCGAGCCATCTCCTCGGCGCAGTCCCGGCCGTCCTGGACCTGCCCGACGGCGTCGAGCAGTCCCAGCAGCCGACGCCGCTGGGCGCGGGAGAAGGAGGGGAACCGGCACGGCTCGGCCAGGGAGACATCACCACCCGCCAGGGCGACCGCCAGGCGCAGCACATCGGTGACGGTGCGGTAGGAGGCGGAGAAGTCCAGGCCGGGGAAGGTGGCCGTGAGGACGGCGAGGTTCTCCTTGACCGCCACGTGCGGTGCCCGCTCGGGGCCGAAGCCGCGCAGGGCCATCAGGTCCGCGCGGTCCTGGGCGCTGAAGGGGGTCGCCTGGGCAACGAGGTCGGCCACGATCCGCTCCAGGTCCTGCGCCGTGGCTAGGCCCAGCTCGGTGAGGGCGCCGTCATCTCCGGGCAGGGGCTGGCGGGGACTGGGCCGGTAGTCCGGCAGGATTCGGACCCCGACGACGTCGCCCAGGTAGTGCAGCGCGGCATTGACCAGCAGCGTGGCCTCGGAGGCGGTACGGACCTGGACGGGGAAGTCTGGGTAGAAGGGCCGGTAGTCGGCGGCCGGGGAGCCGGAGGTGAGGCGGGCGGCGGCGTTGACCAGCGCCCAGGCCTGCTCGGGGCGGGTGAGGGCCGCCCGGGCGGGGTCGGAGAGCCGGTAGCCCAGGGCGCGCAGCGTGGTCAGGGCCGTGTCGACACCCGCGTCGCTGCCCCGCTGCGGCGCGGGCTCCGCACCCTGCGTTGAAGCGGAGCGCGACGGCGCCGGCCCGTCGGCGGCCGGCGGGAGATGGACGGCCCCGAGCCGGCGGATCGTCACTGCGTTGAGCTCCGCGGCGGTCTCAGCACCGGGGGAAGGGGCAGCCGGCGTGCCGGCTCCAGCCGCGAGCGACCTCCTGGCAGGGGACTGATCGACTTCCACCCGGGTCTCCTGACACATCGCCCTCCAGGGACTCCTCTCCCCGGAAGCGGCTTGAGCCTACCGGGAGCATCGCTCCTCGCACTGGGGGTGGAAGGCGGCTGGGTGACTCAGTAGCGTCCGTACGAGTTCTCCAGCAGTGTCCGGAAGGAGTCGATCTCAACCTCAACCTTGCTGAATCCGCTGGTCACCTCGACTCCGTGGTCCCCGACCTGGAACAGGCGCATGAGGAACCCGTCGTTCGTGGTGCGTATCCCGTAGGGGAATCCATAGCGCTGCTCCAGGGCCTGGGCAATTCGCCAGGTGTAGTCGGCCACGTGGCGGTCGTCGAAGCGCAGCCGCTCCTCCTCATCCCCCTCAGGCTTAGTGACCACCTCGATGCCCCAGGTGTCGGAGAACCGCGACTTCTCCGCGAGCCAGCCGTCTCCGCGCAGAATGGGGCGGTCCAACCTGGTGTCCGGGCGGCCGCCAAGCCGCTTGAGGACGCTCTTGATGGCGGCGTCATCGAGGACCTGCTCGACGACGGAGAGGATCTGGGGGATGGACAGGCCGATCCGCATCGGTACGACCCGCCGGTCCACCGCAGGCCGAGCGGGACCACTGGGGGCGGGGGTGGAGGCGGCAAGCCTGCGAAGCTCGTCCATCGTCATCGTGGGCCCGAGCGAGTCCTGTCCCCGATCCTTGAGAAGGAACTCGATCTCATCCCTTTCCATGTCGTTCTCGTCTCCGCTGGGGCTGGCGGCGATGACGCCGTAATCGCCGAAGCCCTCGGAGCCGGCGAAGCGAATATCAATGAGGGGGCGCCCACCGGCAAGGCCGGCGACGACGTCGCGCACACTGACCTGGCTTCGTTCGCTGCCGAGGAGGTTGCGGGGGATGAGGACCTCCTCCCCGGTGGACTCGACGGTGACCGTGAGGCCCTCGGCCGTGCCGGTGAAGGAGACGAGCTCCAGGCCCGCGGCGCCCATGTCCCAGCGGAGGGTGAAGGGGCGGCGCCACTGCGGCGGCATGAGAGCCAGGTTGTCGGGAAGGCCGCCGAGAGTCTTCGCCGTGGTCTGCCCGAACATCTCCCAGTTGACGACGTAGGCCTCTCCGGGGCCCCAGTCACTGACCGGCTCCCGTCCAAGTTCTACCGTCCATAAGTATGGATAGTCCTCGGCCTCGCCCCACTTGAAGCTCTGAAACTCGTCGGTATCGATGGGGTAGGTGGGGTTGTAGGAGTTGACAGTCAGCTCGTACTCGTCTCTCAACGGGCGATAGTCCGGCTCGATCTCGATGATCCGCTCCCCGACCCGCCAGCGGAAGAAGAGGTCCGGACCGTAGACGGCGAAGGACTCGGTGCCCAGGATGTCGGCGGCGTCGAGCAGGAAGCGGTGCACGTCCGCCTCGGTCAGGGTGGTGCCCATCAGAGAGGCCACGCGGTCGGCCACCTCCACCTCGGGGTTCACGGTACTGTTCACGTCTGTCCTCCGTCTGTTGCCCTGCCGACCTGCTCACCCCAGCATATGCGTCATCTCGCGGATTCATCAGGGTCACTCTCCCCATGGAAAGTGCCTGGCCCTGGGCTTCTGGGCAGTGGCCCAAGCATCTAGGCTGACCGCATTCGACCTCCGCTGGACTCATGCGTCGGACTTCTGCGAGAACCAGTGGGCAGAGTAGGGGGAGCATTGGATAACAGCGAGTGGGTGACCCATGCGGGACATGACTGGAGGATCCTGAATCCAGGCCGGCAAGGTCCCGATCACCTGAGGCTCGGAATGATCCTGACTACGGCGTCGTCGACGAGGGGCCGTCGCGGATCGGCACGCTGGCTCTGCTTTCGGCGGCGCTGAAAGCGGATCTTCAACGTTCCATCAATGTCAGGGGCGCCCAGTCTCCCCCGCCCCTGGTCTCAGTGGATGTGGGGACCATCTCAACCACCGTCATGATCGAGGGGCGGAGCCGAGCTGTCCTGGCAGCCTGGGACCGACTCGGCGGGCTCCTCGCCGCGCCGGGCCTGACTGTACCGGCCGAACCGGCGCCCACTCCCAGACCGGTCTGGCCGCAGGACCTGGCTGCCTACACCGGCGCCAATGCGCTGACGCTGGGCGACCTGCGCATTCGGGGACCGCGGAACCTCGACGTCGCCGACGCTCTCCTGGCCCATGTGGCACCCGCAGCCTGCCGGGTCCGCCACACCTTCGTCACCGACGACCCGCGCGCCGTCGGTACCGGGTGGAGTGGACAACCGTCCTACGGCGTCGCTCCGGCGCGGCGACTCCTCGAGGCCGGCAGGCAGCCCACCCTGGTGCCTTGTGACCGGGACGGCGTCATCGTCTCCGTGGCCGTCCCCGCAGGGATACGGGGACGCGCCGAGGTGGACTCCCTCAACCTGAGGATCGGGAACGCTCTGGCCGACCTCGGCCACCACCCGCGGGTGCACCGGGAGCCGATCCCGCTGGGAAACCTTGACGTCGTCATCTTCTGCCTCGCCGATGAGGACGCCGCCAGGGCCTGCCGACACCGCGTCCTGGAGCAGCTGCTCAACCGACGGTCACACCCCGCCGGCGAGGATCTGGTGAACCGCCTCCACATCCCCCTGCGCGACGACACTGCGGACCTCCTCGATACCGGGTGCATCGACGTCAGGGAACCGTGGCTGCCCGACGATGCCAACAGCCTCCTGTGGGCCGATGCGCCCCCGGCGGATGACACCGGCTCGAGCCTCCACCACTCCGTTCACCTGACCGACCATCTCATCGCCGAGGGGTTCTACCTGCGGACGTGTGACGCGGAGGGCAGGATGAGGAACGAGTGCATCGGGCAGGCCCGTGTCGTCAACCTCGACAACCTCGCCGTCATCGTCCGGCAGACGCAGAACGTCGTCGAGTTCATCGACCACCAGCTCAACCGCGTGCCTCTGCCATGGCCGGACATCATCACCTCCCCGACCTTCAAGGACGACCTCGGTCCCTACCTCGACGCACTCCCGCGCTACGTCCTGGAGAACTGAACGATCCGGGACTGAGGCGCAGCCGATCCGAGGAGACCGCTCCACCAGTCCTCACCGCCGGACATATATGCCCTGCCGAACGTACAGTCCCCGCAGTTCCGGGCGTGGTTATGGCCTCCATCAACTAGGCTGAGGCCGTGAAGATCCTGCTCCTCGGCTCCGGCGCGCGCGAGCACGCCCTGGCCCGCGCCCTCGCCCGTGATCCGCAGACCACCGAGCTCCTCGTCGCCCCCGGAAACCCCGGCACCTCGGCCATCGCCACGAACCTCAACATCGACCCCAGTGTCCCCGAGGAGGTCGTGGCCCTGGCCACGCAGATGAAGGCCGACCTCGTCGTCGTCGGCCCCGAGGCGCCCCTGGTAGCCGGTGTCGCCGACGCCGTGCGCGAGGAGCGCGAACGGCTCCGCGGCGCCTCGCCCGACCCGGCCACCCTCGTCCGGATCGCCGAGCTGCCGGCGACGACGCTGTGGCAGCGCCGTCCCGAGCACCCCGACTTCCTGAGCCTGCACGCCGGGACCGGGACGAGCGACTGGACCGTGCCCGTCGACCGCAACGCCTCGCGCCATCTCGATGACGACGTGAAGGCGCTGATCGACGCGAGCCGAGTCACCGCGGCACCGATCCGGGCCGACCTGGCCGACGCGGGGGTCGTCGGCGTCGTCGGCGAACGCGAGGACGTCCTGGCGGTGGCCCGCTCGCTCGTCGTCCAAGCCGCCGTGCAGTCCGGTCCGGCCGACCTGTCCATCGGCGTCTACTGCGACCCCGGCCGCCAGCAGGCCTGGGAGTGGGCGACATGGCTGCCCCACACCCGCTGCCTCGGCGGCGTCGAGGACCGCTGGCTGTCGTGCGAGCGGTCCCGCTCGGAGACCCAGCTGCGCTCCCTGCGCGACGAGATCGACGGCCATCCGGTGCCCGAGGTGCTCC
>ERZ772807.685-NODE-685-length-20308-cov-7.174147_pt1 | contig 20308 bp, 13 predicted proteins | sample MGYA00511472_ERZ772807 | MGnify/ENA primary metagenome ERZ772807 (study PRJEB29015, sample SAMEA2737947) | human oral metagenome | biome: human oral; feature: human-associated habitat; material: dental | place: China | collected 2039 ...
CATTCTTTTATGCTCAGAAATTCTTTTGTTGATTGAATTTTGCTTTATTGTTTCTCTTATCTCCTTAATTCCGCAGTATTTTTTCTTATGAGAAAATTTTATATGTTGAGATGTCTTTTTGGGGCTCTATATGTTGATATGAGGTGCATCGGTGTTTCTTGGTTCTTGCATAATCATAAAAGCCCCCACCCAAACCAATGGGGAAGTTTGAAAAACCACAAAAGAGATGCTGACGGTACAAAGAGCAACAGAGATCATGCATACAGATACCTTATAGCATTTAGAAAAAATATTCTATAAATAAACTGCTAATAGAACAGATAACCAACCACCTTTACTCAACGTACAACGGTGCATTCATATCTACAATACCTTTGATATAAACAGTCCTCCATGTTCTCCTTTGCTCTATGTGACAGTACATCAAAGAAACAAATTTAGGCGATACGCTATATCGCTCCAAATTACGGAAAGGACAAACAAGTCTTCTGTAATATGAAGTGGTACCCCTAAACTCTTATAAAATAAGGCACACAGAGAAACAAAACAGCTATTTTCTCTTTACCTTCCTCAATACTATTCTCAACGAATCAGTGAGCACCCTTTTGTCATTACACATAATAAAATCTGAAGGCAGAACAAATAAGGCTAATGAATCTTCGTTGCCTTTAACTTGGCGTTCATAGCGTAATTGAACTGAGATGATTTTATTCTTTACGTGCGTATTATTATTCTTATATGTATTGGTCCCAGAAAACGGAAAAGACTTCCCCACCTTTATATTCTTATCACAAAAGTCCAATCGTAAGGAATCGGGATTCAATACATAGTCTCCCTTTAAGTTAAAGGAAAGGTAATACCAACCACCGAAGTATATACTGCTGACCTTCACCATACGATTCTCTGATAAATGAATATCGTGGCTAAACTTATTGTTATCTAACGGAAGAGTAAATCCCGTATCACAAGATAGAAGAGATAACAAGAAGAAAAAACAAAGCCCAAGTTGCTTGATGTGCCGACAGCTAAATATCATTTTCGATAAATTCTCCATAATAAAATTTACAGTTCTTCAGAACTTTCAAGTGAAAAGGTTTACCACATATGTTTAGATAATTAAAAATAGTATTGCAAAGTTATTAAAAAAATCACACTACCAAAACAAGTTATAATCTTTTTCAAAAAGAAAAGAGTATTCAGTAATTTGTAATGAGAACATTTACTTCTTAGAATCAGAAATTTGACATAGCATCACACGGAGAAAAGGAGAATACAGAACATTATTAAAACAAAAAACAGTCTTCAGGATTTTGGAGTAATAAGGTTTGCCACTTAAGGTTAGGTTTCTGACAAAATCTCACACGGAGGAACGGAGAGGACGGAGGATTATTAAAACAAAGCAATCGAAGTCACGGAGGGACCGTCGGTGCATGGAGCAAAGGAGCTTGTTTGTCAATTCTATTAGCTTAAATACAAAGCGTTTATCCCAAAATAATTATCAAGAATCTGTACGCTTCACCACCGTCACTCTTTGTGCCATCAGCACCTCTGTCATATTACGATTACCTCCGTCCTCTCCGTTTCTCCGTGTGCCATCGGCAGCTCAGTAACATTGCATTACCTCCGTCCCCTCCGTGACACTGTGTGCCTTATTCTATAAGAGCTTTGGTTTATCATTCTATATTTTGGAAGCCCCCCTCACCTTACTAACGCTCCGCACATATGGTGCGAAGGCTTAGCACCACATGTGCGGAGGACCTATAACATTACAAGAAAAGGAAAAACCTCAGCAGATGTGTGGTGAATGCTGCGACATATAGGGAGAGAAAACTGAAGGTAAAGCATTCGTGAGAGTCGACAAAATAGGAACATATTTCCTTCTTATAGATTAAATAGGTGGAAATAGACTAAAAATAATTGTGTCGTGAATCAAAAATAAATTGCTTTGAGAGCATTAAGCGACAAAATAGGAATATTTTTTAAAGACTCAATAAACCAGTATAACTCACTGATAATCACAATAAGTACGAATATTAATAAAAGTAAAGTGCGACAAAAAAGTGACAAGTTTTTGTACTTTTCAAACGTAAAAGAGAAAGAAAACATACATAACTGCCTTAATATTAATACTTTATCGCATAAATAGAGTAGGGCAGTATCGAAATAGCTTCCCTATTTGTCTCCGCTATCTTTAAGCAATAAAACAGCATTTTACGAATGATTAAGAACGAAAAAGAGCTTAGGTGCGACAAAAAAGGAGGAAAAACTCTTATGCCAAGACCTATAAAAAGTATGTCGACAAAGTCATAAAAAAGAGAAAACTCAATGCAAATAACCTTCCTAAAATATGAACATAAAACCGAAAAGTGCAACCCAGAAAAAAGAGAAAAAGTCCTACTAAATCCGTTACGAATACCGACAAGCTGATGACAAAGAAAAACATACAAACGTCCTGGCGCATCTCCGCCCTTTAATCATTGAATACGAAGAAGTAAAGAATAGTCTTTAAGATAATTAAAAAAGCAATAATATACTGATACACAAATATATAAAAACATATTTGAAGACAATAAGAATCCTGTGTAACCGCCTAAAAAACAACCGAATAAAGCAAAAATCAACGGAAATAAAAATAAGAAAACGAAACAAAACCTACTACCAAACCGACATGAATCTCACCAAAATTTCCTACCCGAAACCACCGACTAAAAACCCACAAAACCATGAAACGGAAATGAAAACCCGAGTCAAAACGCTCGTCCTACAAGCCTACAGCGAAACAGAAAACGCCTGCAACGCTCTCAACAGTTTGTGCGACAAAAAGGGAGGTTGCGCCCAAAACCTTTGTTTAAAGTCTTCTACCCCCACCGAAAAATATATATTTTCTCAAAACAAAACACCTCTTCTTAACTTAGAATATCGTTATATAATCTTTATTAGATATTAGTAAGGGACCTACAAGCCACTGAACCTTAAATAGTTACATGACTAATCGACGACAAATTAGTAAGTTAGCGGCGACAGATTAGTAAGTAGGTTGCGACAGATTAGTAACTATGGTGCGACACTTTAGTAGATAATAGGGTGGGGTAGTCGACAAGTTAGGAGGTTAGGTGCGACGAATAGGGAAAGAATAAGCTGTACTTGTGAATAATTCTTACAAATTAGAGTTAGATAAGACGAAATAGCGAATGTTTCTATGATTAATGATGCTAAAGCTTTATAAAAATATGATGTTTTTAAGTTGTCTTATAAATGGTAATTAATATTATAATACATTATATTATAGATTATTATGACTTTGTGCTAAATAGTACGAGACAAAAAGGGAGGATTTGGTGTACTATGCTCTCTTGTATTTACCGACAAAATAGTAAGGTTTTGAAAATAATTTACATAAAGACGTGGTTTGAGATCATTGAAGACATAATGAACAGCAGGTACAGAGACATAGTAACAGATGGACAGAGGATAGTAGGAGTGGGGAAGACATGATGGGCAGTAGGTATAGAGAGATTGTTACATGTGAACAGGAAACGTGGTAAAGGGTAACGAGAGTGGTCTTTTGTAATAATAAAGTCATGCGCTGTTTGGTAAAGGGGCTTTATAGCGTTTCCATTAAGCCTTACTTGACTTGCAAAAGGTGCCCTTTTGAGCTCTTACTAACGCCCTTTTGAAGTCCAATTAAGCACCTTTTGTTGTGTGACTTTATAACTGATTGATTTACTGTTGGTTGTGAGCTTGCTATTTATGCGTATTTTTATCTTAATTTATAGATGTTTTATCCGAAATTATGTAAGTATTTTTCAGAATGAGAAGTGTCAAAACGAAAAGGTTTTTTGGGTGATGAGTTTTATCTTGTGAGTTTAGAACATTAATGGAAAGTCACACAGAAAGCATGGAGAACACAGAATGTTATTGCTGGGATGGGAGTAGTTGGAGTATAGGTAGGTAAAAAGCTAAGAAGATAGGAAGATAAAAAGCGGCAGACTGTATATGATAAACAGAGGAAATGACATGTGTTGTGCTTTCTTTGTCCTGCAAACGTTTGCGCAGCATAAAGTATAGAATAGTTACATTGACTCTGAGTGATAAGCTTTAAAACGTTATATTTGCAAACAAAACCTAATTTATTCAAAAATGAAACGATTACTTTTACTATTTTCATTCCTGCTGACGTTGCAGCAGGGATTTAGTCAGGGGTGGCCTGCTAAGTATCAAGGAGTTATGCTACAAGGCTTCTATTGGGACTCCTATGAGGACAGCCAATGGACGAAACTGCAATCACAAGCCGATGTTATCAGCCAGAGTTTCAATTCTATTTGGGTACCACAGAGTGGTTTCTGTAATACCTTTGGTGATGGCAAGAGTATGGGCTACAACCCTGTATGGTGGTTCAAGCAGAACAGCTCTTTCGGTACGCAGGACGAACTTAAACAGATGATTGCCACATTTAATGCTAAGAATGTTGCCGTGATAGAGGACGTGGTGATAAATCATAAGAGCGGTAACACTGACTGGTGTGACTTCCCTGAAGAGGAATGGAATGGGAAGAAACTTGAATGGTCTTTGGCTGATATCTGTCGAGATGACGAGGCTAAAGACAAGTTCCCTGTTTCTGGCAATTACGACACAGGCGAGCACTTTGGCTATCGTGACTTAGATCATACGAGCGAGAATGTGCAGAAGAACGTAAAGACCTATCTGCAGTTTCTCAAGGAAGAAATGGGCTATAAGGGTTTCAGATACGATATGGTGAAGGGCTATGGTGCGGAGTTCATCAAGATATACAACGAAGATGCTAAGCCGGAATTTTCTGTTGGAGAGTATTGGGACGCCGATTATAATAACGTGGTAGGCTGGATTAAAGGCACAGGATACACCTCAGCAACCTTCGATTTCCCTTTGAAATATATCATTAACAACGCCTTCGGAAACGGTAATTGGGGTGCACTGACCAATAAGGGTGTGGCTGGCGACCCAAATATGAGTCGCTATGCGGTGACTTTTATTGATAATCACGATACTTATCGCAACGAAAACGGTGAGAAACTGCAGAACAATATTTTAGCTGCCAATGCTTTCATCTTGGCAATGCCGGGTACACCTTGCATCTTCCTTCCTCATTGGAAAGCCTATCAAACGGAGCTACAGAAGATGATTGCTGCACGTAACGAGGCTGGTATCACCAATCAGAGTCGGATTGTCTCTGGCAAGTACTATGATGGTGGATATGTGACAATCGTGCAGGGTGAGAAGAGTAAGATTATGGTTATCAGTGGTTATCCACAGGGTGTTAACACTGAAGGCTACACCCTCGTATCAGCAGGAACGGCAGAAAACCCAAACTATGCTTTCTATAAGGAAACGAATCCTGCCAAGGATGTCACGGTTTATGTGGAAGCAAACGAGCAACCACTTTATCTCTATGCGTGGCAGGACGATAACAGTCCACTCACTGATGGTTATCCGGGAAGTCTGTTGACACAGAAAAGAATGGTGGGTGGTAAGGTTTTCTATTATATGACCTTCAAGACCGACCGACTCAACTTCCTGCTTAATAAAGGTGGCGATGCTACGAAGACAGGCGATATCAGAGGTATTACAAAGGATGTCTTCTATACTTACAGCAACAACAATGCTACGGATAACACCGCACAATATGAGAAAGAAGACGTAGCCGGAGAAGTTGATTTGCTCACCTTTAAGAACAACGAAACCGTAGCTTTCTTTGAGTCGCCTGCATCATGGAGCAAAGTTGCTTGCTGGGCATGGGATAACCACTCTAATTATACAGGTGGAAGCTGGCCGGGACAGCAGTGTGAATACATCGGAAAGGCTGCCAATGGCAACAAAATATGGAAGTGGACCTGCAATGCTACGGGTGTACCTACAAAGATTATGTTCAATGACGGAGTAGCTACAGGTACACAGAAAAGCAATGAATATGCCTTCACCAATGGCGGCTATTACACGATGACGGCAATGACCAGTACTGGCAGCAACACCGACAATATCTTTGAACGTGAATTTAAGGAGAATGTGAAGAGTACGCTCTGTCTGCCTTTCAACATCAGTCCGACAGAAGCTGCACAGCTCAACGGAAAGCTCTATCAGCTGACAGGTGCTGCAAACGGCATCTTCACCTTAAAATCGTGCAACTCAATCGAGGCTTTTAAGCCTTACGTCTTTATTGCTAACAGCACCGAGAAAAGCCTTCATCCTTTCCAGAATAAGGCACTCCTCTCAGGCAATGCCATTCCTGTAACGATAGGCGAATACAGCTTTGTGGGTACAATGAGCAAGGTAAAGAAGGTATCAACAGTCGAAACATCCTATTATATCTATTCTGCAGCCAATGGTAGCTTTGTAAAGGCTAACAACGATGGTGGTGTCGTTATCCCTGCCTATCGCTGTTATTTCCAAACAAAATCAAATGCAGTTGCACCTGCCAAGATGCAGATTGCCGATGAAACCACGGGTTTGAGTACACTCACCTTAGACAGTGATGACGACATCTATACCCTGAATGGTTTATGTCTTGGAAAGCGTTTCGCACAATCAAAACTCCCCATGGGTATATATCTCTACAAAGGAAAAAAGATATTTATAAAATAATAAGATGATGAAAAAACAATACTTAAATCCTATAATCGATATTTATACGATAACGACTGAACACCTATTGGATAGTTTTTCAGAGGACACTAATACTGCTCCTGAAGCCCCTAACGAAACAGAAGCTGGGGCAAAGGAATATAATTTCGACTTCTGGGAGAAAGAAGACGTATACGACAATTTATAACTTTTTTAACTCCTATAGGAGGTTAGAGCCTGAATCTCTTATTTGCTTGTCTTCATCTTGTTTGTCTTTCAACTTGACGTAGCCTGTTACACTTTCGTTACAAAGATAAACAATCTACTTGATAAGCAAATAAGAGGTGTCAAATAAGAGGTGTCAAGTTCTAATATTAGACAGAATGACATCAAGACAAATAGCCTTTTCATTTTCTCACTGATGATATGGGGTATTAGTGAGTTGATGAATAAACAAGTTGCTTGTAAAGAAGGCAGAGTAACAGAAGAACAAATTATAAGATAACAGAAGAGCGTTTATTATGTACGTTCTGTCATTCTTTTGTCTTTATGTCATTCTGTCTTCCCATGTCTTTTTGTTATTCTGTCTTTTATATGTCATTCTGTCTAAAAATAATTATGTCATTCTGTCTAAAAACACTACCTTTGCAGTTATAATGGCTGTTTCATTTTGGAAATCATCATATAGCGTTAATACAAAGTATTAAAAAGCGTGCTGGGTAGAGAATCACAAGACAAAAGTGGCTTTCCTTTAGCCGTGAGAAGTTCGGCAATATGAGTTCATGATGATGTTAAGGACAGGCAGCCTTCACTCAAAAACCTATTGAAATAAGACATAATATTTGATGTTGACATCGAGGAGTCATACGTTTCAAGAAAATAACAGTTATGGAGCTGATTGATAATATAAAGAAGACCTTTGCAGAGGATTTACGCGCAGAGCTAACGGCAGGCAGTCACGTGGCTATTGCCGCTTCCTGTTTCTCTATTTATGCCTATCGGGAGCTCCAGAAAGAACTTGAGAACCTCGAAGAGTTACGTTTTATATTCACCTCTCCGACCTTTGTCACTGACAAAACAAACAAAGAGCAGCGAGAGTTCTATATACCCCGCCTGAACAGAGAGCGCACCCTTACGGGAAGTGAGTTTGAGATACTCCTCCGTAACGAGTTGACACAGAAAGCCATTGCTCGTGAGTGTGCTGAATGGATACGAAAGAAAGTACGTTTCAAGTCCAACCGGACAGGCGAGAACATGATAGGCTTTGGCGTTGTCGATAATACTGCCTATGCTCCTTTAGGCGGATTTACGACCGTTGAACTCGGCAGTGAGCGCGGCGACAATGCTTATATGATGATTAATAAGTTGGAAGCCCCTCTCTCCCTGAATTACTTACAAGTGTTTGACCAGCTTTGGAATGATCAAAACCGGTTGCAGGATGTGACAGATGAGGTGATGGAGCAGATCTCCAATGTCTATAAAGAGAATGCACCTGAGTTTATCTACTTGATTACGCTCTATAATATTTTCCGTGAGTTTCTGGAAGATTTGTCAGAGGACGTACTGCCCAACGAGGCAACGGGCTTTAAGGACACGTTAATCTGGAAGAAACTCTACAACTTCCAAAAAGATGCTGCGCTTGCCATCATCAATAAGTTGGAGAGATACAATGGATGTATCTTGGCGGATAGTGTCGGATTGGGCAAGACCTTCACGGCATTGAGCGTGATAAAGTATTATGAGAATCGCAATAAGTCAGTGCTCGTACTCTGTCCTAAGAAGCTGTACGACAACTGGGCCACATACAGAAGTAATTATGTGAACAACCCGTTGGCTGGGGATCGTCTGCGTTATGATGTACTTTTCCATACCGACTTAGGACGCAGGAATGGTGACAGCAACGGGATAGATTTAGAAAAGATCAATTGGAGCAATTACGACCTTGTGGTGATAGACGAAAGTCATAACTTCCGTAATGGGGGTAAGGTGACAACTGACGACAACGACGAGAACCCACGCGAAAATCGTTATCTCCGACTATTGAATGAGGTCATCCGGAAAGGTGTGAAGACCAAGGTGCTGATGCTCTCAGCCACTCCTGTAAACAACCGTTTCAACGATCTCAAGAATCAGTTGCAGTTGGCTTACGAGGGCGAGACGGGGCGTTTTGACAAACTACTTAACACCAGTACCTCCGTTGATGATATCTTCCGGCAAGCACAGTCGGTTTATAATCGATGGGCAAAGCTGCCAGAGGAAGAGCGCAACACTGAACGTCTGCTGTCTGAGCTGAGCTTCGACTTTTTTGAAGTGCTCGACAGTGTGACCATAGCCCGCTCGCGTCGGCATATCCAGCAGTATTACGATACCACCGATATTGGCTCATTCCCAAAACGGTTGCCCGTGAGATCGCAACGGCCTCACCTTACTGATCTCGAGGGTGCCATATCCTATAATGAGATCTTTGAGCAAATCAACCACCTGAACCTCGCAATATATACGCCGTCTGACTTTATCTTGAAGAGTAAGTTAGAGAAGTATCAACTGCTCAATGATGAGGGTATGGCAAGCGGACTTACCATGTCGGGGCGTGAGCGAGGCTTACGACGACTGATGACCTTCAACCTCCTGAAACGCTTGGAAAGTTCCGTACACTCCTTCCGCCTTACCTTGGTACGCATTCAGGAGGTTATTGGTGATGCACTCGACAAGATTGAAGCAGTAAATAGAGGCGAGACTGTCGTTGTTGATGACTACCCGTCTTCTGACAGTTTCGACCTCGATGACGCTGGTAGCGAGCTTTTTATTGGTGGCGGTAAGACCACAATCAGCCTGGACGATATGGACTATCTGACGTGGCAACGCTATCTTGATGCCGACTTGGAGACGCTCAGCCTGCTCACCTTAATGCTGAAGGACATCACACCAGAACACGATGCTAAGTTGCTCCAGTTGATGGCAGACCTGCGCAATAAATGGGCTAACCCTATCAACGAAGGCAATAAGAAGGTGATTATCTTTACGGCTTTCTCTGATACGGCGGAATACATCTATGATACGCTTGCAGAGGATATCAAGACAAAACACGGACTGAACACCGTGCTGATTACGGGTTCGGTAGATGCGCGCAGTACGTTGAAACTAAAGGGCAGCAAAGGATTGTCATTCAATCAGGCGCTCACCCTCTTCTCTCCACGCTCGAAAGACAAAGAAACCCTCTATCCTGATATCCATGAGGGCATTGACGTGCTGATTGCTACCGACTGTATCTCTGAAGGACAAAACCTGCAGGACTGCGACTATCTCATCAACTATGATATTCATTGGAACCCAGTGCGTATCATTCAGCGTTTCGGACGTATCGACCGTATCGGCTCAAAGAACGCACACATCCAGTTGGTGAACTACTGGCCAGATATGACGCTCGATGATTATATCAATCTTAAAGCGCGCGTGGAAAACCGTATGAAAGTGTCGGTTATGACTTCTACAGGCGATGACAACCTACTCTCAAATGAGGAGAAAGGTGACCTCGAATACCGACGTAATCAGCTAAAACGCTTGCAAGAGGAGGTTGTTGACTTGGAAGAGATGAACAGCGGTGTCTCTATTATGGACTTAGGACTCAACGAGTTCCGCCTCGACTTGATAACCTATACGAAGGAGCATCCTGATATGGACCTGACACCTTTTGGCATGAGTGCGGTAGTTAAGGCTACAGAACTCGTGCCAGCGGGGGTAATATTTATTCTGAAGAATCGTAACAATGGGGTCAATATTGACCATACCAATCTGTTGCATCCGTTCTATATGGTCTATCTGTCTGATGAAGGGGAAGTGCGCTGCAATCACCTCTCACCAAAGCGGTTGCTCGATACGATGCGCTTAGCATGCAAGGGAAAGGATGCGCCCGACCTCAAACTTTGCCAACAATTCAATAAGGAGACAAAAGACGGATACCGAATGGATGCCTACAGCCATCTCCTGCAAAAGGCAGTGGAGAGTATCATCACCGTGAAGGACGAGTCGGATATCGACAGCCTGTTCTCTGAAGGAAATACCACCGCCTTAGCGCATAAGGTGAAGGGGCTTGACGACTTCGAACTGATAACTTTCTTAGTAATTAAATAGACTATGGGAATCTCAAAAATAGAAATTGGTGCTTGCTTAAATTTCTTCAATCAAGGTGGATATGTCTTGGACTTCAGTACAAATGAATTTGACAACTTTACGGGAGAGGTTGTTGGTGTTTTTGTTTGCTCCCAATATAAAATGTCTAAGGGGAAATCATTAACTGCATATGCAAATGATGCACCAGAAAATGATTTAATCAAACTTTTTGCAGCCTTAATGCAGCATTACGAACTCTCCACAGAAATTGAAAGAGATCGGGAGTATAATCCAGAGAGATTTAGTCAATATAAAAAATGCAAAGCCATTATTGACAAAGCCTCGAATGGTGACTTTAATTCTTTAGTTGCATCACAAATTAAAAGTGAATTTAATAGTGACTATATAAATTCTCAAATTCAACTAATGATTACCATACAGGATGAAAATCCAACGGAGGCAATAGGTAAGGCTAAAGAACTTATAGAAAGTTGTTGTAAGACTATTTTAGAAAAGATAGGCGTTACTCTAAATCCAAAATGGGATTTGATAAATCTCATAGATGAGGTATTTAAGCGTTTTAAGATAATGCCACGTGACATTGATGAGAATATTAAAGGGGCAAAATCCATTAAACAAATACTTGGAAATCTTAAAGCAATAGGTCAAGGAGTTGCCGAGTTGCGCAATTTATATGGAAGCGGACATGGCAAGTCAGAAACTTATAAAGGATTAGAACCAAGACATGCACAATTAGCTATAGGAAGTTCAATCACATTAGTGAAGTTTATGTGGGAATCTTATAAACGCAATTATGTTAAGAAATAAGTAACATGGTATATAATCCGCTCAACTTTCCAACGTCGACAATCGTTGCGAAGAATGTGCCAAAGAACGCCTTCTATAAACGGGCTAAGGCACAACGAACGACTGCCTTGCGCACATTCCTGACTGAGGCTTTCACGCACATTCTGTGGCTCTATAAGCTGCATCCCTCAACGCTCAATATTGCCGATGGGCAACAGGTACACGAGATAGATGTGTTCTACTGTAAGATGAGCATAACGCACATTGACGAAAGACTTCTCTTCGAACTCGATATGCTCTTACCCCGACACACACTCTATATCATGGATCGTGACGGAAGCACTGACCTGATGATGTTCCCCAAAACAATCAACGCACAGGGGCACATCGTACAGAATGGGAAGATGGAAACATGGACGAATGTTGATCTGTCTGCCACGCCGCTTACGATTACAGGGCACGACATGGATATGCTCTATGGCGACTTCTTAGGCAAACTGTCCCACTTAAATACCCGGACGGAAGCTGAATATGCGAAAGCTGCCGAGCAACGGCAACAGCAAGAACTGCTGAAAAGGCAATATGCTGCCTTACAAAAGAAAATAAAAAACGAAAAGCAGTTCAGCCGACAGTTAGAAATGAACAGAGAACTAAAAGCGTTGAAGGCAAAAATGACGCTATAACGTATCGTATGGACTGGGTGTTGATATTCCCCATGTGTGGTGCAGATGCTTAGCACAGATGGTGCGGATACTTAGCACCACATGTGCGAAGGGTTAACACCATTGCCGTGTAGGACAGGGTAGGAATTTACGAACGAAAAGTCAAGGAGTAAAAAGTCAAGGAGTAAAAGTCAAGGAGTAAAAAAGTCAAGGAGTAAAAAGTCAAGGAGTAAAAGTCAAGGAGTAAAAGTCAAGGAGTAGACGAAAAGTCAAGGAGTAAAAGTCAAGGAGTAGATGAAAAATCAAGGAGTAAAAAGTCAAGGAGTAAAAAGTCAAGGAGTAAAAAGTCAAGAAGTGCATAGCAACAAAAGAAAATAAACAATTGAGGAAACAAAAAACAATATAGAATGAAACCAATCAGACTGGAAACAACATCGGTAGATGGCACGAAAATTAATTTAGAGGCTCTCTACCAGATAGCACCTTCGTGCTTCACCGAAGAGAAGGACGAAAAGACGGGAGAGATAAAGCGCGTGGTCAATTTTGAGACACTGCGCCAGCTCCTTGGCGGCGATGCCGTGGATGGGGACGAGGAGATGTATCAGTTTACGTGGCCGGGCAAACGGGCGGCACGCTATGAGGCGGCGGAACCTATCGACGACACCCTGCGCCCTGTCCCTGCTGACTCTGTGGATTGGGACACCACCGAGAACCTCTATATCGAGGGCGACAACCTGCGTGTGCTGAAACTCCTGCAGCGTGGCTATATGGGAAAGGTGAAGATGATTTATATTGACCCACCTTACAATACGGGCAACGACTTTGTCTATCATGACGACTTCGCACACTCTGCCGAAGAAGAAGACCTCGCTGCTGGTAACATAGATGAAGAAGGCAATCGCTACCGCCGCAACCTCGACTCCAACGGCCGTTTCCACTCTGATTGGTGCTCAATGATGTATAGCCGCCTGCTCGTGGCACACTCCCTGCTGAAAGAGGATGGCGTGATATTTATTTCGATTGATGATAACGAGGTGCATAACCTGCGCAAGATTTGTGATGAGGTGTTTGGAGCGGGGAACTTTGTGGCGGAATTAAATTGGAGGAAGAAGACTGGTGCGAATGATGCTAAAGATATAGCTATAGTTACAGAAGCAATATTATTGTATGCAAAAAATCATGAACAAACAATTAAAGCGGAGATATGGAAAAGAGATGAAGACTCGATAAATCAGTCGAGGTATAATTTAAGTGACGAGTTTGTCAATGAAAGGGGAAAATTCTATTATGACACACTCGATAGAGGAGGATTACAATATTCTGATTCTTTGAACTATGGCATAGAGGCTCCTGATGGCGGAATCATTTATCCAAATGGTAGAGATACATTTGTTAATGATGGTTGGATATGGAAATGGAGTAAGGAGAAAATTAAATGGGGTCTTGATAATAAATTTTTATCATTCGTAAAGTCTTCGAAGAGTAAAGGTTCTGCATATACCATTAAATACAAGGTCTATCAGTTGGTAGATAATGAAGGATTGGTTAGGGAGAAGTCTGGTCGTGCATTTATGAATCTAATACTAAACCCTATTAATCAGATTGGAAACAAAGAGATGAAAGAGTTATTTGATGGAGGTAGCCCTTTCTCAAATCCTAAGCCAGTAGGACTCATTAAGTTTTTGCTTAACATTATTAAGCCAAGCGACTCCCTCATCCTCGACTTCTTCTCTGGCTCAGCCACAACCGCTCACGCAGTAATGCAACTGAATGCTGAAGATGGCGGTAAGCGCAAGTACATCTGTGTGCAACTACCCGAAGAGACGCCCGAGAGGAGTGAGGCACGCAAGGCGGGTTATGCCACTATCCCCGAGATTGCCAAGGAGCGCATCCGTCGTGCTGGAAGGAAGATTAAGGAAGAATCTCAGCTGACCACTCAAGACTTAGACACGGGTTTCCGTGTCTTCCGCATCGACAGCGGCAACTATAAGAACGTTACGATGCAGCCTAACGAATACGACCAGCAGATGCTCGACCTTTTTGTTGACAATATCAAAGCCGACCGCACCGACCTCGACCTCCTCTTTGGGGCTATGCTTGCGTGGGGCGTACAGCTCTCGCTGCCTATGACGACGGAAGAAGTTGACGGCTGCAAAATCTACGCTGTGGATGGCAACGGACTCGTGGCTTGCTTTGCAGAAAACATCAGCGAGAACGTGGTGCAGGCTATGGCTGCCAAGCAACCGCTGCGTGTGCTCTTCCGTGACAGCTGCTTCGATGAGGACAAGACGAAAATCAATATCTTTGAACGCTTCAAGCAACAACTTGACTGGGACGAGAAGGAGGCGATACAGAACATCAGGGTCGTTTAGACGATAGGGCTTAGACTATGGACGAGAAAAACAAAATCATCATCTATACTGACGACAGCGGACTGACGAAGATAGACGTAAAGCTCGAAGACGAAACTTTGTGGCTTACACAGGCACAGATGTGCGCACTCTATCAGACCAGTAAGTCGAATGTAAGTGAGCATATCAAACATATCTTCGATGAAGGAGAGTTGCAGGAGAATTCAGTTGTTCGGAAATTCCGAACAACTGCCGCAGACGGTAAGTCATACCTGACCACCTATTACAACCTCGATATGATTATAGCCCTTGGCTATCGTGTGCGCAGCATCATTGCTACACGTTTCCGACAGTGGGCTACTATCCGATTGAAGGAATATATCACGAAAGGCTTTACGCTCGACGACGACCGTCTGAAGCAGTTGGGTGGTGGTGGCTATTGGAAAGAATTGCTGGAGCGTATTCGTGACATTCGTTCCACGGAGAAGGTGTTGTATCGGCAGGTGTTGGAAATCTATGCCACCAGTATCGACTATGACCCACGTGCATCTGTATCGCAGCAATTCTTTCAAAAGGTGCAGAACAAGATACATTATGCCATCCATGGACATACGGCTGCTGAACTCATTGTAGCACGTGCAGATGCTGAAAAAGATTTTATGGGATTGCTGACGTTCAAGGGTAATCAGCCAACGCTATTGGAAGCACGCACGGCTAAGAACTATCTCAACGAGAAAGAACTCCGTGCGATGGGGCAGTTGGTTTCCGGATACTTGGACTTCGCTGAGCGTCAGGCTGAGCGTGAACAGGCAATGACCATGAACGATTGGGCAAACTATCTGGACCGAATACTTACCATGACGGGCGAGCAACTGCTACAAGATGGTGGAAGCGTGTCGCACGATGACGCCATGGAGCACGCCACAACCGAATATCGTAAGTACAAGCAACGCACCATCAGCGATGCCGAGCATGATTATCTCAATGCAATCAAACGCTTGGGGAACATCAACAAAAAGGAAAGTGAGCATGAAGATTAGATATAAACATCAAGGGTTTCAGGCTGAGGCTGCACGCAACGTGGTACGTGCCTTTGGGGGACAGCCTTTTTATGACAGTGCCAACTTCATTATGGATTGGGGCACGCAAAAGCAATTATTCGATGCGGGCTTTGGCAATGCGCCGCTTAAACTCTCCCGCAACGATATCAAGGCTAACGTGCGTGCTATTCAGATGGAGCAAGGACTGAAGCCTGTTGACCACCTGCAGGGCGAGGGCGTAAACCTCACCATCGAGATGGAGACGGGTACGGGTAAGACTTATACCTATATCAAGACAATGTTCGAACTGAACAAACACTACGGCTGGAGCAAGTTTATCATTGTCGTACCGAGTGTGGCGATTCGTGAGGGCGTATATAAGAGCTTTGAGACGATGCAGGACCATTTTGCCAATGAATATGGCAAACGCATGCAGTACTTCGTTTACAACTCAAAGCAACTGACGAAGATAGACAGCTTTGCCAGTGACAACAACCTGCACGCTATGATTATCAACACGCAGGCTTTCAACGCCTCACTCAATGAGGACAAGGCGGGTTCGAACAAGGATGCCCGCATCATCTTCTCAAAGCGTGATGAGTTTGGTAGTCGGCGTCCGATAGACATCTTAGCACAGACCCATCCTGTCATGATTGTCGATGAGCCACAGAGCGTGCTCGGCGCGAATGTCAACAATGCAACGCGAAAAGGTATCAAACTATTCAATCCACTTGCCTTACTGCACTATTCAGCTACACACCGCGAGGTGTTGAACATGGTGTATCGCTTGGATGCCATCGATGCCTATAACAAGAAGTTGGTGAAGAAGATAGAGGTGAAGGGCATACGCCAGGTGGGAAGTACGGCTACCAATAGCTTCCTCTATCTTGACGAGGTTGTGGTGAGTAAGGGCAAGAACCCACAAGCACGTATCACCTTCGAAAGCGTAGGCAATACGGGCAATGTGCGCCAGATAACCCGACTCGTCGGTGAGGGATTCGACCTATATGCGCAGAGCGGACAGATGGCAGAGTATCGTGACAATTACGTGGTGGAGCGTATCGACGGACGGGCAGGCAGCCTGAAACTCCTCAACGGCGTGACACTCTATGAGGGAGATTCGCAAGGTGAGATTACGGAAGACACTATGCGCAGGATACAGATACGCGAGACCATCAAGACACATCTTGAGCGTGAACGCCAGTTGTTCTCCAAAGGGATTAAGGTGTTGAGCTTGTTCTTCATCGACCATGTCGAGAACTATCGTACATACGACCAGCGCGACAATGGCAAAGGAAAGTTTGCCGAAATGTTCGAGGAAGAATATCATCGCATGGTGCAAGAGCTAATGCCTACCTTTGGCGATGAGGCTTATGTACGCTATCTGTCACGCTTCACGGCAGAACAGGTACACAATGGTTATTTCTCACAGGACAAGAAGGGCAAGTTTGTTGACTCAAAAGTGAAACGTGGCGAGAGCGGTAGCAGCGATGAGAGTGCCTACGACCTGATAATGAAGGATAAGGAACGACTGTTGAGCTTTGACGAGCCTACACGTTTCATCTTCTCTCACTCGGCGCTGCGTGAAGGATGGGACAACCCGAATGTCTTTCAGATCTGTACGTTGAAGAATACCGCAAATGAGATTGGTAAGCGTCAGGAGGTGGGACGTGGTATGCGTCTCTGTGTGAATAAGTATGGCGAACGCCAAGACGCTGATATCCTCGGTGAGTCGGTGTTTGACACCAACATATTAACCGTGATTGCCAGTGAGAGTTATGAGAACTTCTCTAAGCAGCTGCAACACGAAATAGCTGAAGTGGTCAGCGACCGCCCAGTGGTGATTACTGCAAACCTCTTTGTGGATAATGTCTATGAGACAGCCGAGGGAGCAAAGATAAAGATGACGGTTGATGACGGCAGGAAAATCTATCATCAACTCATCAAGCGCGATTATGTTGATGATGATGGTAAGCTGACCGATACCTATTTCGAAGCAAAAGCGACTGACACAGTCAACTTTGGTGAACAATTCGAGCCTGTTAAAGCTGGAATCATTCAGACCTTAGACAGCGTCTTCAATCCTCAAACCATCAGGATAGATGATGGACGCAAACCGAAGGAGGCCAACTTCCAAGAAGAAATCTTCAAGAAGAAACAATTCCAGGAGTTGTGGAAACGTATCAATGTGAGGACCTACTATAAGGTTGATTTTGAGCGTGCGGAGCTTATCCAAAAGGCGGCAACGGCAATAGATAAAAATCTGAGTGTGACAGAGATTCGTCTTGTCGTGGAATCGGGAGGAATGGATGAGATACGGGATAAGGAAACACTGGAGGCTGGTATGGCGATGGCACGAGAGAAGGTTGACACCTTCCACGTGCGTGAGACGGTAGGCTCAGGTGTGGCTTACGATTTAGTGGGTAGGCTGGTGGCTGACACCGGACTGACGCGTAAGACTATCGTGGCGATCCTGAAAGGTATTAAGCACGCCACCTTCCTTCAGTTTAAGCAGAATCCAGAGGAGTTCATCCGTAAGGTTGGTAACATCATCAACGACGAGAAGGCGATGGCGGTGGTACAGAAAATCTGTTATGAGCGTACCAATAATACATACGCTGTGGATATCTTTACCGAGAACACCGTGCGCGGAAAGATTGGTGTCAATGCCATAGAAAGTACTAAATCGTTGTACGACCTTGTGGTGGTTGATAGTGAGGGCGTAGAGAAGCACTTTGCAGAATCATTAGAAGAGGAGACTGACGTGGCTGTATATACCAAGCTGCCGCGTGGTTTCTATATCAATACGCCAATGGGACATTATAACCCAGACTGGGCGATTGCGTTCAACGAGGGTACGGTAAAGCATATCTACTTCATTGCTGAGACGAAAGGTAACGAGTGGCAACGCTCGCAACTCCGTGGTGCTGAAGATGCTAAACTTGAATGTGCCGCCCGCCACTTTGAGGCTATTAGCACCAGTGGAAATGTGGTCTATGGTGTGGCTAAGGATTATAAAACATTATATGATAAGGTTATGAAGTGACAAAAACAAAGTCGACAGCTTATTTGCTTGATATAAAAAATAGGTGTATATGTCATTAAAAGCATCTGTTCTTATGTCATTCTGGCTTTCAGTTTTTAGTTGATGGGTAAACTAATTATTCGTGTTTTAGCTTACCCATGATAACCAATTTGTTCCCTGCACGAGGGTGTGTCAAAACTCAATTTTTAGAGACTTCAACTTTTAATTTGTAACAAAGTTACTCTGATTACTATAAAACTAAGCCATATTTACCTTGAATATAGGGGGTAAATATGGCTTTATTATTATTGTTGTTTCAAACTGTTACATTTGGAATGGGTATTTTATTTTTGACACACTCTCATTCTGAATTAAAACCGTTCTTCTGTTATCCTGTCTTTTCGTCCACCTTGTCCACTCGTCCACTAACTTGTGTTCTTCTGTTACCTTGTCTTTTATTACAAGCAACTTGTCCACTTGTCTAACTTGTTCACTCGTCCACTAACTTATGTTCTTCTGTTACTTTGTCTTTTATTACAAGCAACTTGTCCACTTGTTCAACTTGTCTACCCGTCTACTTATATTACTACATACATCTTCCTTGCAATCGGCATTTTAGTGTTGTACCTTTGCATCGTCATCAGAAATGAAGGGATGACGAAAGGGAATTTTTATAAACCAAATAATCTATAATTAATGTGTATGATAAACGATAGTCATTCTGCTGAAATAGATTTTGAGGAGCGACTCTCTCCTCATTTCACGGTGGGCGAGATGCTGCGTTCGGGGACGGCGGTGAGCATGTGTATTAAGAATGTACCAGCGGTAGTTCCAGCGGTAGGTGAGAGCTCACGAGAGGAGGTGATGGAGAACCTTCGGGCACTGTGTAAAAGTGTTTTAGAGCCGCTCAGAAGGCGTGTAGGACGTGTGATAGTCGTTGGAGGTTATCGCTGTGAGGCACTCAATAAGGCTGTTCATGGGGCTGAACATTCGCAACATTTGCGGGGTGAGGCGGTTGATATTCATGTCACAGGACTGGAAATGTGTCGGAAATATGCGGCTGTCCTTGCCAAAACAAACTTCGATCAGATGATTCTTGAGCCACGAGAGTCGGTAAAAAAGCGGTGGATTCACATCAGTTATAAGCGTGATGGGAAGAATAGACACCAGGTTCTTGGGGCTAAATAGGGTAGGGACGAGGGTTGATTTTTTTACTTTTTTGTCGCTGTGAGTGCGGAGAATGCTCTTTAAGTTATTGATAGTAAATATTTTAATTGTTTATGTGAATATCTTTTCATATTTTTAGTTGTTTATGTTTATGATGAAGTATGTTTTTACGTTTTTGTGTTTTCCAACTTTTACCTTTATATTTTTATACGTTTTTGCTCTTTTGTGTTTTTAGTTATTTGTTTGTTTATCTTTTTATTTTTTCACCTGTTTATCTGTTTACTTTTTTATCTGTTTGTTTATTTATTTTTACACTTTTTTGTCGCATTATGTAATTTTAGATAGTTGCCTCCCCCTTCTTTTGTGTGGGGAAGGGGTGATGACCAGCGACCAGCAACGAGGGTAGGAAGGAAACGACTCTTATCTTTCGGGTGTTTGTAGCTAATGAGATTTTGTTTTTTATTTCAATAATTTCTTTGTTTCACTTTTTAAATTTTTCAAGTTATGTCAATCAAATTTCGTATGTATCAGGACAATCGTAAGAACAGC
>ERZ772807.686-NODE-686-length-20293-cov-5.386451_pt1 | contig 20293 bp, 18 predicted proteins | sample MGYA00511472_ERZ772807 | MGnify/ENA primary metagenome ERZ772807 (study PRJEB29015, sample SAMEA2737947) | human oral metagenome | biome: human oral; feature: human-associated habitat; material: dental | place: China | collected 2039 ...
GTTCTCTTCGATCTCAAACGGGCGCAACACCTCCGCCAGTGCGTAAATTTCGTGATTTTTGAAAAATTCTTTTATCTCGCTCACCTTGTCCGCATTGCTCGTCGCAAGTAAAATTTTCATCCGCTCTCCTTAAATTTAATGCGCCATTTTACCCAAAATCAAAGAATTCGTTACGATTTTTGGCTATAATCGGCGCAAATTTCATATTATTTGAGGTCTAAGATTATGCTAAAAAGCGTCCTTCCGCTTAGTTTTATCATCGCTACGAGGTTTTTTGGATTATTTATTTTGCTGCCCGTGCTTAGCCTGTATGCATTGAGCTTGCACGGCGCAAACGAAAGCCTAGTGGGGCTACTTTTTGGAATTTATGCGATTATGCAAGTGATTTTGCAAACGCCATTTGGAGTGCTAAGCGATAAGATCGGACGTAAAAAAACCCTTGCGATAGGGCTGGCGCTTTTTATCGTGGGCGCTTGCGTTTGCGCGGCGAGTGAGAGCATTTATACGATGATTTTTGGGCGCTTTTTGCAAGGCTGCGGTGCTGTAGGAGCCGTAGCTACCGCACTAATTAGCGATTTTACGCGAGAGGAAGAGCGCGGTAAGGCGATGGCGGTAATGGGCGCAATGATAGGCGTGAGCTTTGGCGTAGCAATGATTTTAAGTCCGCTTTTAAGCGCCAAATTTGGACTTGCCAGCCTATTTCATCTAAGTTCGGCGCTTACGCTTTTATGTTTGATGCTGCTTTTTTTCGTAGTACCTACCGAACCGCATATCCGCTCCCTGCGCCAAAAGGTCCCGCTCGGCTCACTTTTGAGTGACAAAAATTTAATGCTTATGAATTTAACGAATTTTTTTCAAAAAGCTTTCATGACGGCAGCGTTTTTTCTAATTCCAATTTTGCTCGTGCAAAAATTCGGACTTTCCAAAAGTGATTTGACCAAAATTTATGCTCTAGGCGCGGTCTTTGGCTTTACCGCGATGGGCGCGAGCGGCGCTTTAGGCGAAAAGCGCGCACTAGCTAAGCAAATTCTACTTATCGGCATCTGCTTTTTCATCGCTTCGTATTTGATTTTTGCGTTTGCTAGCGGGGCGAGCGCTTTCGTAGTGGGCGTAATGCTCTTTTTCGTGGGATTTAACGCGCATGAGCCCATTATGCAAAGCCTTGCGTCCAAATTTGCCAAAGTCGCTCAAAAAGGCGCCGCGCTTGGGATTTTTAATTCGTTCGGATTTTTTGGCAGTTTTTTGGGCGGGCTATGCGGCGGCGCACTTTTTGGCAAAATCGGCATCGAAGCGCTAGGCATTGGCGTCGCGGTTTTGGGTGTGATCTGGCTTGTGCTACTTTCTAGGCTGAGCGATCCGAAACTTTTTAAGAATTTATACTTTCCTAAAGGCGGCGATTTTTCCGGACTACAGGGCCTAAAGGGCATTATTGAAATTTACGAGACCGATGGCGAACTCGTTGTGAAATTTAACTCGAAACTGATAAATGAAGATCAAATTTATAAAATCGTAGGAGGCAAATGATGGAATTTGAAAAATTTGAAAGCGCGATGGAGCGCTTCGCAAACACGGTGCAAAAGTCCTCACGCATCGAGAAGGTCGCGATCACGCAGGCGCTAGGGCGTATTTTAGCTACCGACGTCGCGGCGCCTTTTAGCACTCCGCGCCGCCCGACCGCCGCGATGGACGGCTACGCGCTAAAGGGCGCAGATCTAAGCGAGGGGGCTAAATTTAAGATCGTCGGCACGACGCCTGCGGGCAAGATGCCCAGCGCCGCGGCAAAGGCGGGCGAGTGCGTTAAAACCTTCACTGGTGGGCTAATGTGCGAGGGCAGCGACACGCTTCTGCCGATCGAAAATGTGCAGGTACAAGGCAGCGAGATCGTCATCACAAAACCCGTTTCAGCGGGCTTTGCCGTGCGCGCGGTGGGCGAGAGCTACCGCGAGGGCGAGCTTTTGCTTCGTAGCGGCACGAAGCTTGGCTTTTCGCAGATCGCGCTGCTAGCCGAGCTAGGACTATTTCACATAAGCGTATTCGTCCGCCCAAAAGTAGCGATCCTAGCCACCGGCAGCGAGATCAAGGATCTGGGCGAAAAGCTCGAAAACGACGCTCAAATTTACAGCTCCAACCACATCGCGCTTGCAAATTTAGTAACGCAGCTAGGCTGCGAAGCGATGATAATGCCTCTAGTACGCGATGACGAAAAAGAGCTGGAAGGCGCGATCTTATCGGCTTTACAGAGCGCCGACATACTTCTAACCAGCGGCGGAGTGAGCGTCGGAGACTACGACTTCGTGCAAAGCACGCTACAATCAAAATTTGAGCTCATCGTAAAGGGTGCGGCGATCAAACCGGGCCGCCATGTGCGCGTAGCTAAAACCGGCGAAAAATATATCTTCGCATTCCCGGGCTTCCCGCTCTCGGCGCTCATTACGTGCATTTTGTTTCTGCGCGTATATTTGCAAAGATCCTTCGGCGTGCGCGAAAACACGGAATTTAGCGCAATCTTGGATCACGACTACGTAAAAAAGACGCGGTGGCTGGAGTTTATGCCCGCCGTTTTGCAAAACAGAGAGGGGCGGCTTTTTGTTAGCCTACAAAGCAAAAAGCAGGGCTCCAGCGCGATTTTGAACAATTTAGACGACGATAGCGTCCTGCTCGTCGCGCCGCTCGAAGTAAAAGAGCTCAAAAAAGGCGAGCTCGTGCGCGTAATCTCGGTACCTAAAATTTAGCGCGTAGCGGTTCGGAGACGGTTGCGGCGGCGGACGAAAATTTTAACTGCCGCGAGGGTTAAAATTTTGCCGCTGCGAGGCGTTAAATTCGGCTACGAAAGTTCTACTTTGGGGTTTAAAAAGTTGAAATTTGGACCCAAATCGCACGCCTCGGTAGGTTCATCATAATTTTTACTGCGCGGCGCTATACAGCGAGTGCGCTAAAATCTTTGTCGCCGCACAATTTCAGCTCCAAGCTGCTTTGCGGGCAAAATTCGAGTATTTGCGGGAGATAAAGCGAAAATGAAAGATAAATTTTATGACGCTCCGGCGGGCGTTTTCGGCGAATACAAAGCAGGTATAAAATGAGCCAAACCCACCCTTTTAAGCCGATTTTCGATGAGAATTCTAAAATTTTAATCCTCGGCTCCTTTCCCTCCGTCGTTTCTCGTAAATTTGGCTTTTACTATGCAAATCCGCAAAATCGCTTCTGGCGGGTACTAGCTCAAATTTTAAACATGCCGCCGCCCGCGAGCACGGAGAAAAAGATAAAATTCCTGCTCGCCCGCGGTATCGCCATCTACGACGCTGCGATCTGCTGCGAGATAAAGGGCTCGAGCGATGCCAAAATGACCGCCGTGGTGCCTGCAAATTTGGAGCCGATCTTTAGCGGAGCGCGCATAGCGCAAGTTTACGCAAACGGCGGTAAGGCGCATGAAATCTGCGAAAAATACCTAAAAACTCAAATTTTAAACGCAACGGGCAAAGAGCCCGTCAAGCTGCCGTCCACGAGTCCAGCAAATGCAAATTTTAGTTTTGAAAGGTTAGTGTGCGAGTGGACGATCGTAGCGGATATATTAAGAGACGGCTAAATTTATCTATCTAATTTTAGCCAATTTACTTATCTGTTATCACAAATAGCAAAATCTAAAACAAGGTCGCCGCCAAATTTCGCGAACATCAATTTAAGAAGCGATCAAAATTAAAAAGGCTTGTTCGTTTTATTGCCACAAATGGCGGTATAAACCGCTAACTAGGCACGACAGAATTTCTACGTGCGGTTTTTGTAAGTGAATAAATAACTAGTAGCATGATGAAGCTATACAGCAAGTTTGCGCTTTTTTGCGTTGATTGCATTATTTCGTCGTATTTTAGGGCGTTTAGAGCCTCGGCGTACGATTTTTTAGAAGTATCTTGTGTGTTTTTGCTATCGTCATTATAGTCTGTTAGTTTTTTAAAGTTTTCTTTAAAACTAATCAATAACTTTTTATCATCATCTAATTCATCTAAAATCGTTTTTCTATTTTCGACTATAAAATCTAGTTTATTGTCTTTTTTGGTGTTAGTGAGATTTGCATCTAGGAGCATATCGTCCAGGCCGTTTTCATTATATCTTATGGTATATTTTTTAAATTTGCTTTCGATCGCTTGTTCTGACGTAAAAATACTTATAAATGGTGCTATTAAAAATGGTTTGGTAAACAATATGACAATAAGCAAACTATAACAAAACAGATATGACCAATTACATTTAGATGTAACAATAACCATATAACGATATACCAATAGATATGATGTAATAAAAAGTGCAATATAGGCAATATATTTAACATTAACCAAGGAGACTATAAGCGCAGATATTAAAACAAGCAAAATAAACCATATAAGTATATTTGTCCGCGATATATTGTATTTAGTAGAGAAACTACATATGGTCCAAATAGCCAATAAAAACACTAATAACAATATTAAGCATACGAATCCATGTGAATAATTAAGAAGCCGAGTTAAAATGCAATTTTCATATGCATAAAGAGAAGATCCATAGACCGCGATAGTTAAAACCATAAAATTTATAATTCGTAGTAAATTTGTATGATGATCACTGGTATTTCTGTATAATTTTAGCGTTATCAAATCTAAAAAAATCTCGATACGATTTTTACTTTTAGGCTTGGCTTTTACTTCATCGGTAGATTTTACTTCTTTACTATTTTCACCATCTTTAGCCTTTGCATTTTCAAGAGCAAATTCTAATTCTAGCTCTTTGCAATATAGTTCTAGGCGGTGAAACAAACTTGCATCTAGCGCATTACCTTTGTTATTTAAAGCATGCTTAATGAGCCTAAAACTATCCCTAAAATCATTTGTCATGCTTGTACATTTATCTATATTGTTGGTGCTTTTATCCTTGATAAACTTTTTAAGCTCTTCGTACGTAAAATCTATTTTTGTGTTTACAAAATTTGAAGCGCCGTTAAAAATGCTTGATGAGAAATTAACCGGATTTTTAAAAGCGACGTTATAAAAGCAAGCGACTTTTTTAAAATCCGTCTCATGAAAATCTACAAAATCCTCAAAAACTCTATTATTAAAATAAGCATTATCGTGAAAAGTTGCATTGTTAAAATCTGCATTTTTCCAGAAAGTAAGATTTTTATCTGTTTTGAAGTCTGCCTTACCTTCGAATGCGGCATTTTCAAAAGTCATCGCATCTTTAAAGTCTGTATTAAAAAATCTTGCCTCATCGGCAAAAGTAGCAGAACTAAAATCCGTATCCATTTTAAAAACGGCATTTGTAAAATACGCTTTTTCGTTGAATACCGCATTTGAAAAGTCGGCTTCATTTTCAAAAGTTGTTTCCGTTAGTATCGCTCTATTAAATTTAGTTCCGCGAAATTGTGTCTTTCCTTTAAATTTTGCTTTATCAAAATTTACTACGTCATTAAATTTGGCCTCTGTAAAAATTAAGTCACTTTCAAAACAAGCTTCTTTGAAAAGCACTCTGCAGTTAATTGTGCTCCTATGAAAACTTAGCTTTTTGTTAAATGTGGCCATGGTAAAATCTATATTTATCCCATCAAACTGCTTTGCGTGCAAAGTAAGCTCGCAATCAAATTCGGCGCATGAGAAATCTATAACGCTAAATTTCCCTATATCCATAGTAAATTTTTGCTTAAAATGAGCGGCTTGAAAATTTATCTCCCCCAACTTTTTTTCTGCGGATAACTCAAAAGATTTATTAAAAATACTGCTCGCAAAAAATATATTTTGTCTAACGTTTTTAGATATGAAATTGTCATTAAATGTGCATGCTTGAAAAAACGCATAACCTTCTACGTAAACTTCTTTTGCAAATTCGCATCCGCCAAACGTGCTGTTATTGCTGATATCGCGTAAAAATACTTCGTTTTCAAATTCGCAAGAGCTGATGTTAGGAAGGCTGGAATTTACAATTATAACCTTCCGCTTAATTTTATTTAAATATTCTATAGTTTTTAGATTATTCGCGGTATTGCACTCGTAAAGGACAATATTTAATTCATCACCTTGTAGATATTTTTCTAAATTTATGTAATTATTGAAGTCCGATTTTCGGTCTAAATCAAAACCTGTAAAAATGAAAAAAACTTGCCCCTCGTGCGTACATTTTTCAATAAAACAACCTTCACTATTTTGCCCTGATACATACAAAATATCTAGATTGTCGCTGAGAATTCCTAACCCCTGAAATCTTTCAAGGTCTTTTTGCTCAATTTTTTCTTTTGGTCTTTCTAAAATTTTATCTATATCCAAACTCATTCTTAAATCACCATAGACTTAAATTCATATTATTTAATATAGTATCAAAAAATAACTTGCAAATTTATTATTATGCAATAGAGTTAAAATAACTTTAGTATTTTTTTGCTCTTGCCTTCTATACCGTTTTTCCGCACTAATTTATCTAAAATTTAGCTTCAAATTTTAAAATTCTTCAAATTTAACCAAGCCAAAGGAAGCAAAATATGAAAACCCGCAAAGCCGCGCAGAATTCGCTCAATTTGGGCTTAAATTTAATACGAAATTTTATCTTTTCAAGCGCATTAAAGCTCCTGCTTCCGTTTTTGGCGCTGGGCGCGCAAGCTCTGGAGCCAAAAATCGTAATGCAACCCGAGCCGGTCCTAAAAAACGGCCTGTATTTCGTAGCGGACAAGCCCTACAGCGGGACGCTCAAGGTGCTACATTATAGCGCCGAGGATCTCTACGACGTAAATTTTATGGGCGTCGTCTACCCCAGAGCAAAGCCGCTGCCGCCGACGCTAATCCGCGAGATCGACGTAAAGGACGGCACTGCGGTGCTTCAGCGCGATTACTTTGACGGCAGAGATAAGCCCTCAAACGAATATCCGCTAAAAAACGGCCTGTACGACGGCGTCGCGAAGAGCTACTACGCGGACGGCGGCGAGCTGAAGTCGCAGAGCGAATACAAAGCCGGCAAGCGCGAGGGTTTTTACAAGCTGTATTATCAGGGAAGCGGCAAGCTAAAGCAGCAGGGCGCGTATAAAGCGGATAGGCGCGAGGGCGTTTTCACCGACTACTACGAAAGCGGCGAAGTAAGCGCGCGCCATCCGTATAAGGGCGGGCTGCGAGACGGCAAGGACGTGGATTATTACAAAAGCGGCAAAGTGCGCGGCGTGCGAACATACAAAGCGGGCAAGCGCCAAGGCACGGAAAAATGGTATTACGAAAGCGGCGCACTAAAGCAGACTGGCGCATACAAGGATGACCGCAAACAGGGCGTTTGGAAGTTGTTTTACGAGGACGGCAAGACGCGCGTAGTCGAAAATTTTAAAGACGGCGAGCGCGACGGCGCCGTGCGCGAATACTACGCAAGCGGCGCACTGCAGGGCGAATACGAGTTTGAGCGCGGCAGCCAAACAGGCACGAGTAAGCAATACTACGCAAGCGGTGCGCTTGCGGCGAAGGTAATGTTCAGAGACGGGCACAAACACGGGCTATATGAAACATACCACGAAAACGGCGCGCTCAAGGCCAGAGTGACGTTCAAGGATGGGCTCGAGACGGGCACGGCGAAGCACTACTACGCAGACGGCAAGCTCGAAGCCGAGGGCGAGTTTGAGCGCGGCAGGCTCGTGCGCGCCAAAAAATACGACGAAAGCGGCAAACTAATCAGCGATAAATCCGATAAAAACGGGCTCGCAAGAGAGTAAAGCGGACTAAATTTTAAAATTTTAAGTGGATTTGGGGCTTTGAGTAGGCTTAGAATTTTAAATAAGCCAGGAAATTTAAGCAGATGCGACTTTGCGTTTTGCAGGCACAATAATATTTTTGAGCGGAACGGTTTCATACCTTGAGCGAGCGTGGTTTTTAATTTTATTAGGCGTAGCTCTATACTTTAAATAGACACGACTTCGCGTTTCGATTGATCTCTGCTTCACGTCTCTAACATTTGATTAGGACGCGGCTCCGCACTTCAAAGAGACGGGGCTTTGCGCTTCGAGCGCTCACGGCTTTAAATTTTATTGAGTATGTCTTTGAATTTTAAGCGAGCGTGGCCTTACGCATTTGTTTTAGGCTATACATACCGCGCCGTCAAGTGGCGCCTTAACGGACTAATTTTATGTTTGTGAAGTGATGTGCTGTGTTTAAACGAGTAAAATTCTACGCCTGGCGGCTTTATACAGCGCGCGAATACGGCTCGGCGCTTTAATTAACGAAGTCTCGCACAGCGCAGCTCGCCGTGTAATTTGAGCTTATGCAGCTTAAAATTCTGCTCTGTATTTTAGCGCACATAGCACGCAGGTACGCCCGATGCGGTATAGCTTGGCTTTCGATACGGCTTGTCTTTTCCGCGTAACGAGTTAGCTTTGGCGAGTGTAAATTTTTAAAATTTAAAGCAGAATTTCAAGCCGAAACGACGCTAAAAATTTTAACTGCCAAAAAGTAAAATTTAACGATCAATTTCCATTAAATTTATCCCACGGTTCGCAAGCCGCGCTATTAGGGCATAAATTTCAAACTCGCCGCACCCCGCCTTTGATACAGCAAATTTTAGCTGGCTGATATTTTAAAATTTACCAACCGCTTTATTAAACAAAATTTTACGAATAGGGCATGGGTGAACAAGGCAGGGAGGCAGAGAGTGCCTCTCTATATAATTACGGAAGCAAAGAATGCGCTGCTTATTTCGGTATGAAAATTTCATGGGCTTATTTGCAACTTTAAAGTTTTGCAAGATGCTCGCTCGTAGCGTTAAATTTCAATACGCGAGCGGTGGAAATTTTAAGAAAGCAGAGCTAGATAAAGCGAAATTTCGCATAAGGTCTGTGCAACGCGGTATTTGCGCACAAGATATAAGCGCTGAAAAGGAGAAGCACTCGGAATTTGGCGTGTAACGAGCGGTGAACTATAGTCAAGCAAACTTCAAATTAAAAATCTTAAATTTTAATCCGTGGACGCCAAATGGGTTCAAAATCAAATTTACGTAAATTTAGAGCGCGGCAAGCCGGGAGCGCTCTCAGAGCACTACAGGCCGTATAGTGCAGTATTCGTGCGGCAAAATAGGGGCATTGAAAGACGTAGCCATTTGAAATTTAGCGCGCGGGGGTCATAGAGAGCCGAAAATCCGCAGCGCTCGAAGCTGTGTAACAAAACCAAATCTATCCGCAGCAGCCGCAATCGCAGCGCGAAGATGCGGCTGGATGAAGCTCGCCGATGTAGAGCTTCACGGAGCCAAGCCCTTGCTCTTTCACCCACGAATAGGCGTCGCTTGCGAAGCCGAAATCCGCAAAATGCAAGAAATTCTCCACGTAGGATTTGCGCGCATTTTGATGATCGACATAATAGGCGTGCTCCCAAAGATCGCAGGCTAAAAGCGGAATTTTACCGCGTACGATCGGCGTGTCCGCATTTTGCGTCGTGATGATTTCTAAATTTGTGCCGCTCTCGTCGCATACGAGCCAGCACCAGCCGCTGCCAAAAAGCCCCATCGCGCGCTTTAAAAACTCGCTTTTAAAATTTTCTATCCCGCCGAAAGCCTGCGCTAAAGCATCCGCCAGCTCGCCGCTAGGCTTGCTGGGCTGCGCGATACAATCGAAGTAAAAATCGTGGTTGTAAATTTCAGAGGCGTTGTTAAAAATACGGCTAAAACCTAGGCAAATTTGATAAAGCTTTGAAATTTGCGAAAACTCGCACTCCTCGCCGCGCGTATCCTTGAACGACTGCGTGATGATCGTAAAAAGATCCGCGTTTTGTATCGGTGTGTCCGCAATATCTCGATTTAAGGCAGAGACGTAGTCCTCGCAAAGCCCGCCGTGATGGAATTTTAAGCTTTGCAAGCTCGCAATTTTATTCGTGCGCGGATCAAAAGGCAGCGCCCTGGATCTAAACACTAATAATCCTCGCTGTCCAAATCACTATAATCGTTAAAACCGTCGTCGTCTTCGTAGCTGTAATCATCCTCGTCGTAGTTGTAGTTGTAACTCTCGTCGCCTCCGATTAAATCATCGTCCTCATATTCGTCCTCATCGAACTCTTCGTCTTCGAAGTCATCGAAATCAGCCATTTTGCTCTCCTTTGTCGTTGGAATTTACTTTTGATTTTACGCATTCGCTTGCTATTTCCGGGATATTTTCGATATAAACGCTCTGCGATGGGAAGGCAAACGATAGTCCGTTTTGCTCCACGATCTCCATTATTTTAAATAAAACATCCTCTTTGGTTTGGATGAAATTTGCCCATATTACGGTTTTTGTGAAGCAGTAAACTAAAATATTAATGGACGAATCGCCAAAGCTATCTAGCGCCACGAACATAGTGCTTTTATAGCCCGCTAAATCGTCGATAGAGACCATATTTTGTCTATAGCGCATACGAAAATCTTTAGAATTTAATGCCGTATCGGCAGACTGAGCGATGCCTGGGTGAGATTTTAGCATCTCTTTGATGTCGTTTACGCACTTTCGCAGTTGAGCCGTGCTCGCGCCGTATTCGACGCCCACGGTAAGCTTTAAATTCCGTCCTACCTTCCTGCGGCTCCAGTTTTTGATATTTTGCGCCATTATGTTGGAATTCGGCACAAAAACAAGAGCGTTGTCAAAGGTTCTGATCGTCGTCTTTCTAAAGCCCGTTTCTACGACGTTTCCTTCTATGTCGCCTAATACGACCCAGTCTCCTTGCGAGAATGAATTATCAAATAATAGCATCACGGACGAGAAGAAATTTGCGATGATGTCCTTGGTCGCAAATGCGATCGCAAGTCCGCCGATTCCAAGCGATGCCATAAGCGCCGAGATGTCAAAGCCCAGACGCTCTAGCACCAAAAGTGCGGCGATGATGATTACGATGACGTATAGAATTTTAACGACTAGATTTATGATATCTTTTCTGACGCCTTTTTTCGTGATGTTTCCAAGCACGACAATGCCGTAACCATCGATGATTTCGATGATGAGCCATGCCCAAAGCACCACGTAAACGATCGAGAATAAATTTGCAAATTTTATCGGCACGGGCGCCGGATAATAAAATATACTAAGACAGATATCGACCGAATAAGCGATCAGCAAAATACCCATCGGACGCTTGATGATGCCCACTACTTGCGTTTTTAGAGTTTCGCTATCCAGCGAAAAGCTTTTATTAAAGAATTTAAATACGAAATAGATGATGTTGGCAAGCAGTCTGCGAAGCGAGTAGAAAAATAGCGTAATCAGCGTGATTAGAATGAGCTTGCCGAAATTTACGTGGCTGAGCTTAAACGGAATTTTATCGTTGATATAATCGATCACCGATTTAAAATTTAAGCTCGTAAAAACCACGCTGCTTGCGAGTAGATCGCTATTTCGCGATAGATACGTAAGCACCTCGTCGTAGGTCTGCTTGTCGTTTTTCAAATCGTTGATTTTAGACTCTAGGGCGTCTATCTGCTCTTGACTGCTTAGATTATTTTTCAAATCATTAAGTTTGCTAAAATCCCTAGTTTGGATATTTAGTAGCGTACTACTTAGCTCGCTTTCAAGCGCGCTTCTGCTTGCGCCGTTTACAAACATATCCTCAATTTTCATAAGCGAGGTATAAAAGATCTCTGCCATCTCCATCTTTTCCAAATCCGCGCTTGCATTTACGTATTCGGGAGAGCTCTGCTTTTTGGCGTATTTTTTTAGCGTAGTTTGGATGTTCTTTTTATTTTGCGCATACGACATTATGCTTTCGATATCCATATCCTGCTGCGTAATCGCAAAAGGTAGGCGATCAAAGAGCTTAGCTTTATTGCGATCGATGGCGTCTAGCTCGTTTTTGCTCGCGTTGGCGTCGCCGCCGTTAAGCAGGGAGCTGCGTTGTAAATTTAGCTTTTTAATCTCTTTGATTACAGAGATAAGCGTCTCGCCGTTAGGAGCTTTTTTCTGTGAAGTCTCCGTTTTGGCGACCTTTTCTGCGATCATATTTATTACTTCAGTTTTATTTCCATCCTCCGCACCGAGGGATTTGGATAGAATTTTAGCGACTTCTTTTTTGATCTCGGTTTTGTTGTTTTCTAAAGTAAGATTTGCCTCGGGCGCGGAAGAATTTGTCTCTACAAAGCTTCCCTCACCGGTCGTGTTGAGGTCTGCAAACGCTAAAGCGGTGCTAAAAAGACTAATCGTTAAAAAGCTGATTATAGATTTTTTCATAATCCATTCCCTTATTTAATAGCGTAAAATGCGCGCCTTCGTCGTCGTAGTTGAATAGCTCGCCCGTTTCGATGACGTAGTGCCAGCCGTAAATTTTAATCTCGCCGTTTTTGTAGGCGTCTTTGATGCCAGGAAAGCTAAGTAAATTTTGCATGGAATTTATAATATTTAGCCGCTCGGTGATCCACTCGCGCTTGTCGGCGCCGATATCTTTGAGCTTTTCGACCTCGTCTTTTACGGGCTGCATTAAATTTAGCCAGCGCCTTACGTTTGGAATTTTTTCAAGCTTTTTGGCGTCATAAAACAGCGCCGCGCAGCCACCGCAGTTGCTGTGCCCGCAAACGATGATATTTTTGATTTTTAGCGAATATAGCGCGTATTCAATCGCCGAAGTAGTCGCTAAAAATTCCTCGCTAATTCGGTATGGAGGAACGACGTTTGCGATATTTCGTACGACGAAAAGCTCTCCTGGAAGCGTCGAGGTAATTAAGCTTGGCACCACGCGCGAGTCAGAGCAGCCGATAAAAAGTGTGTGGGGCTTTTGATGATTTGCCAGACTCCCGAAAAGCTCGGCATGCTCGGCAAAATTTTCTTCCATAAATTTAATAGCTCCATTTATTAACTGGCTGGGCATACTTTCTCCTTAAAAAAGTCGGGAATTATATATTACTTTCATAAATAGATAGAATTCTGGGAATTTTTAATTATATATTTACCAAATTTTCGCTAAACTCCCCGCTCATAAATCAAAAGAAGGAGAAAAATATGAGTCTATACGACAGACGAAATTACGCGGACGGCTATGAACTATCGGACGCATCACTGGAACAAGGACGAATCTCTCAGACCATTAAACAAACCTACGCGCTTCTAACCGCTTCGATGATAGCTGCGGCAGCAGGGGCTTTTGTGGCGATGAGTTTCGGCGTGAGCTTGGCTCTTCATCCGATTTTATATCTGGTAGTTTTAATGGGGCTGATCTTCGGTATGCAAGCAGCCGTAAATCGCGGCGCCAACACGATCGCGCTGGTTTTGCTTTTTGCATTTACCTTTATTACCGGTCTTACTCTAGGTAAATTGATCGCTATTTATATCGCAGCGGGTGCCGGAGATGTGGTAACACATGCGTTTGTGGCTACGGCGATTACTTTCGGTGCTCTTACCGTTTATGCGATGAATACAAAGACAAATTTCGACTCTTGGGGCAAACCGCTATTGGTATCGCTTGTGGCTATTATCGTGCTAAGCCTTTTGAACTACTTCTTTTTCAAAAGCACCGTGCTTGATATAGCAATTTCAGCTTTTTCGGCTTTAATCTTTTCGATGTATATCATCTACGATACTAAAAACATCATAAACGGCACCTATACCTCACCGATAATGGCCGCCGTGAGTATGTATCTAAACATCTACAATCTCTTCCTTGCACTGCTAAGAATTTTCGGCGCAAGTAGAGACTAAATTCTATGCACCGCTTCATGCGGTGCACTCTTAACTTAAAATTTATAAATCTTTTATTATAATCGCGAATTCAATTTTTTCAAAAGGTTTTTATAGTGACTACGTTATTTTTGGTTTTACAAGTCGTCTTCGCCGTGATAATTACGATCTCCGTCCTGCTGCAAAAGAGCTCTTCTATCGGGCTTGGCGCATACAGCGGAAGCAACGAAAGCTTATTCGGAGCGAAGGGTCCGGCGGGATTTTTAGCTAAATTTACCGCCGCGATGGGAATTTTATTCGTGATAAATACACTTGTGCTCGCATATTTCTATCAGCAAGATGCTAAATCTTCCGTAGTCGATCGCGTAAAGATCGAAGCAAATGCTACTAAATCCGTGCCAAACGCTGTCCCTGGCGTGCCGTCCATCCCAGCTTCAGGCGCAAAGCCTAATTTTGCTCCGGCAAGTACTGAGTCAAATTCCATAATTAGCGGCGAGACCAATGCAACGGATACGAAAATCGAAGCGCCCGCAGCTCCTGCGACCGATACCGCCGCAGCTAGCGCGCCTGCTCGGTCGCAAGCATCAAGCGCCGCAAGCGATACCAATGCGAGCGCTGCTTCCGCAGATCAAAATACAACCAAATAAACTCTAAATTTTAAAATTTAAAAGCGCAAAATCCGTGCTTTTAAATGCTATTCTTATTTTTTTAACGCTATAATTTCGCAAATTTTATTTAAAGGATTTGAATGCTAGAAGCTATCTACAAAGAGCAAAGAGCAAACGGCGATCGAGCTATCGAGGCTTTGAAAAAGGACTTTACGACGCTACGCACCGGCAAGGTGAGCGTGGCGATCCTAGATCATATTTTCGTGGATTATTACGGCTCGCAAACTCCGCTGAATCAAGTCGCGACCATCCTTTCGACCGATGCGGTTACGATCTCGATCACGCCGTGGGAAAAGCCGATGCTAAAGGCGATCGAAAGCGCGATCGCAGCGGCGAATATCGGCGTCAATCCGACTAACGATGGCGAGAGCGTAAAACTATTTTTCCCGCCGATGACGGTCGAGCAACGACAAGAAAACGCAAAAAAGGCCAAAGCGATGGGCGAGAAGGCTAAAATCGGCATTCGCAATGTCCGCAAAGACGCTAACGACGAAATCAAAAAGCTCGAAAAAGACAAAGCGATCTCCGAAGACGACGCCAAAAAGGGCTACGACGAGGTACAAAAGATCACCGACTCTTACTCAAGTAAAATCGACGACGCAGTTAAGGCCAAAGAAGCCGAGCTTTTGAAGGTTTGAGCTGTGAATATAGAAAAAATCTATCGCGACTGCGGCGCATATCTGCGAGGGCATTTTCTGCTTTCAAGCGGCAACCACTCGGAATTCTATCTGCAAAGCGCCAAAGTGCTAGAAAATCCGGAGCTCGCGGAACGGCTCGCAGACGAGCTCGCCGCCATCATCGAAAAAGCGGGCGTGGAGTTTGATAGTGTCTGCTCGCCCGCGCTGGGAGGAATTTTAGCGGGCTACGAGCTAGCTCGCGCGGCGAAAAAGCGCTTCATCTTTACCGAGCGCGTAGATCGCGTAATGAGCCTGCGCCGCGGCTTTGAAGTGCATAAGGGCGAGAGATTTATCATCTGTGAGGATATCATCACTACGGGTGGCTCGGCTCTTGAGAGCGCCAGGCTCATCGAAAACCTCGGCGGCGAGGTCGTGGGCTTTGCCGCGCTTGCCAATCGCGGATTTTGCAAGGTCGCAAATTTAGCGGGCAGCAGTGCAAAGGCTGGCGCCAAGCTGCCCGCAGATAAGCCGTTTTTTGCGCTAGGCAATTTCGAGTTTGAAATTTACGAGCCCGCGACCTGCCCGCTTTGTGCTACCGGAAGCAAGGCGATCAAGCCCGGCAGTCGCGGAAACTAGGCGCCGATTTGCTGCTAACAAACCGCAACGAGATTAAATTTTATCCTTCGGCTTTAGCGCGACGGAATTTTAAAATTTAATCCAAAACGGATCAAAATGGCAAAACAAAAAGCTAAAATTTCACCGATTTTTCTGCGCGTAAAGGCCTTCATCGTCGATCTTTTCATCATCGCGATGCCCCTATTCTACGGCGTTACCTATCTCGTCTTGGGCTCGAAAGAGGCTCTGTGGCGCAACCAAGCCGCGATCGCGCTCATCTGGCTCGCATACGGCGCTATTTGCGCGGCATTTTACGCCCGCAGCGCCCAGACGCCGGGCTATAAGCTCGCAGGGCTTTATCTCATCGACGTTCGCAGCGGACGCAAGGTAAGCTTCTTTAGAGCCTTAGCGCGCTTTGCTTGCTTCGTGCTTGCGGGCTTTAGCGTCATCGGGCTTTTGATCTGCTTCTTTCGCAAAGACAGCTTGAACTTGCACGACCTGCTAAGCGGGACAGCGCCCGTCGTGCGAAAGGACGCGCAGTGAGCGGGCAGATTTGCGGTATCGACGAGGCAGGGCGCGGCTGTCTTGCGGGACCGCTTTGCGTCGCGGGCTGCGTGCTGCAGCGCGAGATCGCGGGACTTGCCGATAGCAAAAAGCTAAGCGAGAAGCGCCGCGAGGAGCTTTACGCCCAGATCATCGAAAACTCGCGCTATAAAATCGTCGAAATTTCAAGCGCACAGGTCGATGAGGCGGGCCTAAGCTCGTGTCTAAGATCGGCGCTTGAGCAGATTCTCGCGTATTTTATGGGTTTTAGCGGGCGGATCATTTACGACGGCAACGCAACTTTTGGCGTACGCGGACTTCAGACGCTCGTAAAGGCCGACGCGCAAATCGCCGAAGTAAGCGCGGCGAGCATCCTTGCCAAAGTCACGCGCGACCGCACGATGAACGAGCTCGCGCGGCGCTACCCGCAATACGGCTTCGCGCAAAACAAAGGCTACGGCTCGCGCGCGCACATCGCGGCGATCGAGCGGTACGGGCTCACGCCTTTTCACCGCGCAAGCTACAAGATCAAATCGCTGCAACCCTCGCTGTTTGATTAACGAAATTTCTTTCGCCGCGATTTATTTCGCGCTGTTTAGGACGCGCTCGCTTAAATTTCGACCTCGCACCCTCTGTGTATATTTAGCGCCAAAATTTAGCCTGCCCGCATTGCAGCGCCCGTCATCAAAATTTACTTGTCGTAGCACCTATCTTTAAATTTTAAAATTTGCCGCTCCTTTATCCGCCAACCTCGATCGAAGTATGCCGCCTGTGCGGCTTTAGCTGCACGCGGATTTCAAAACGAATTTTGATAAAGCAAACATTCGCTACGCCGTAAATTTAAAATTTAGCTCGTAAATCTATCCGTGCATTCACTCCGCGGCAGTTTAGAAAATGAAATTTTGCGCAGCATGAATATCGTCCCGCGCCGCACTAAATAAATTTAAAATTCCGATATATGCTAAATTTAGCCCATATTTGCGCCGTATCAAAACTCAAGATTTTAAAATTCGAGACTTGAAATTTTGCGCGGAATCAGACGCGAAATTCCGCGCACGAAGGCTGCAAAATTTAGAAATTTTAACCAAACTTTCGCTATTATCACGGCTTAAATTTTTACCCAAAGGAAACCGATGTTTGAATGGATCGCCTCACCCGAGGCATGGATCAGCCTGGCGACGCTCACGGGGCTTGAGATCGTGCTTGGCATCGACAATATCATCTTTATCGCGATTTTGTGCGGCCGCCTGCCCGAGGCGCAGCGCGGACGCGCCCGTATAATGGGGCTCGCGCTTGCGATGTTCACGCGCATACTGCTGCTTCTTAGCCTAAGCTGGATCATGGGGCTAACTAAGCCGCTATTTAGCGTGCTTGCGCGCGATTTTAGCGGACGCGACCTCGTGCTGATCGGCGGCGGATTGTTTCTACTCGTCAAATCCACGCTCGAAATCCACTCCAGCGCCACGGGCGAGGCACACGAGCGCAGCGCTAGCAGCGGCAAGGCAAGCTTCGGCGGCACGCTCGTGCAGATCGCCGTTTTGGACATCATCTTTTCGCTCGACAGCGTCATCACCGCCGTGGGCATGGCGCAGCACCTGCCTGTGATGATCCTCGCAGTCATCATCGCCGTGGGCGTGATGATGCTCGCTAGCGGCGCGATCGCGCGCTTCGTGGACGCAAACCCGACGATCAAAATTTTAGCGCTTGCGTTTTTGATTTTGGTGGGCGTCTCGCTGATCGCCGACGGCCTGGGCTTTCACATACCTAAGGGCTACATCTACTTCTCGATGGCGTTTTCGCTGCTGGTGGAGCTCATCAACATCCAGGTTCGCAAAAAATCCGCCGCGAAATAGGGGGAGCGGAATTTTGCGAGATCTGAAAGGCGCGCATGGGATTTGCTAAATTTCTTTTGCCGCGATGTATCAAGCTTGCTCGCGGCACGGCCAGGGATTTCAAGCTAGAGCCCGCGGCTGCAGACACGGCGAAATTTAGCTTTACGCTGGAGCGCTTGCGCTTTGCGGGAAATTTGGACTTAAAACGCGACGGACTTTATCTGCCGATACGCGAGAGCGACGAGCTGGCGGTGATATATGAGGCTTCGAGCTCAAATTCCGACCACGAAGCTTTGAGAGGCTTAAATTCCAGCCGCAGCGCTTTAAGCAGCGCCGATTTAAGCGGCGAAAATTCCGAGCCACGCTCTAGTTGCGAAACTCCAAGTAGCGGAAATTCCGCTGCCGCAAATTCAAATCGCGACGCATATAGCGATACGGCGGCAAGTTCGCGCCAAAATTCTGCAGCATCTGATTTATCAAACAAAGATCTCAGCGGTATAAATTCCGCCGCTTTGGGTTTGATCCGTAAAGACTTAAGCGGCTTCCTCTCTTTAAATTCTACTTGCGAGGAGCACGGCGTCCAGGCAAACTCCGCCGCATCTCCGCTAGATTTCGTTAATCTAAGCCTAGGCGCGCAGCGCTGGAAGGACGCCGGCAGCACGGCACTCGCCGCGATATTCGCAGCTTTCGGCGTAGTGCTGACCACGATGAGTATCTACTGCATAATCTTTATCTTTGATGCAAGGGCTCCTGCGGGGCTGCTAGCCCTGCTCATCCTCGCGCCTTTTGCGTATTGCAGCTTTAGGTTTATGCGAAGAGACTGGCGCGCCGCAAAGTTCGGGCGCATATTCGCAGTGCTTCCGCACTCCAAAGAGCCCAAGCGAAGCGGCGAAGCGGAGGGCTATGCTAGCGGCGTGCGCGTGCTGCAAAGCGGCGACATTTATTACTATGGCTTCGCGCTGGACGGGATATATTTATCGGGCGACAGCAAGCGGCGTATCGTCTCCGGCGCGCTACGTGCGGATCAAAATTTAGCGGAGCTTGCGGACGGCGAAAATTGTATGAAATTTAAGAATTTAGGCGTAGAAAATTCCGCAAATTCTGCGAGCGTTAAGAATTTTGCGAAATCAGCGAATTCCACAAGCTCTGCAAATTCTACTAACGCAGCAAATTCTATAAATTCCGCCCGCTCCGCCGAAACCGCAACGCCCGCTAAGACAAAGAACGCCTCGCAGAGCTTCGAGCTGCAAAACGGCGATATTCTCCGCGCTCGCTACAAAGACTACCGCGTAAGCGGGCTGTGGAATCAAAGCCGCAGCACCAAGCTCGGCGATACGCGCAGCGGACTTCGGCGCGTAGCGGATTTTATCGCGAGCGTGGCGCTACAAATAGGTCTGCGTCTAGGCGGCGCGCTCGCGCTGACGTGGCTCGGCGATCACATAGGCGGCTCCTTCGGCAACGCCCTAAGCTTCATCGGATTTTTGCTGCTGCTTAGCCTTATGCTTTGAAAGGCGAATTTCAAACGGCAGCCTCGCGGAATTTTGCAACTTCAAGGAATTTCAAATTTCGCAATTTCACAGAATTCCGCAGCGAGCGGATTTGTATTTTAAATTTCAAGGCTTTGGGATCGTAAATTTAAAAGCGCGGCAAAATTTCAAATTTCAGGCGCGTAAAACTTCGGCCGCGGAATTTTAAAATTCTAAATTTTAAAGCGTAGAATTTCAAGATGCGGATTTTAATTTCAGAATTTTAAATTTTGCAGTGCAGAATTCCTCGGCATGGATTAAAATTTTAAATTTCAAAGCGTGCGGGATTTCAAGGCGCGTGAAATTCCAAAGCACGAAATCAAAAAGCGGAATTTTAAAATTTCAAATTTTACGGCGCGTGAGGTCGCAGCACGGAGCGTGAAGCTATAGTGCGCGAGGCTGTGACACGCAAAGCCACGGCGAGCCGCCCGTCCGCTAGCTCCAAATTCTTTCGTTTAGTTTTAGGTTTTTTACGATCGCCAAAAAGTGCGAAAGCTCGCGCTTGATTAGTGCGGCAGGATCACGACGCAGCACGCTTTCGTCTATGTCGGGCTCGAAATTGTCGCGCCCCGTATTTACGAAAATGTAAACTTTGCTATCTGCGAAGCTAAGGCTAACGGGCGCGGCCACGGCGCTTGCGAAGCGCAAGAGCCTCCGCATAAAGGCGGGCGTCAGAATATACATCGCGCCCGCCGCGTCCTCGCAATACACGGCAAAGGCGGCGTTAAACTCCGCATCGTCCATATCGATCCTCTTTAGCCCGATGGTGTTCGGCGCACCGGCGCAAGCGGGAAAGATCAGGGTTTTGGCGCTTATGCGTTTGTGAAATTCCGCGTAGAAAAAGGTGCCGAGGATTTCGTTTTCCGAAAATCTATTAAATAAACCC
>ERZ772807.687-NODE-687-length-20246-cov-4.467287_pt1 | contig 20246 bp, 16 predicted proteins | sample MGYA00511472_ERZ772807 | MGnify/ENA primary metagenome ERZ772807 (study PRJEB29015, sample SAMEA2737947) | human oral metagenome | biome: human oral; feature: human-associated habitat; material: dental | place: China | collected 2039 ...
CGAAAACCTACCGCGATGCCTATATGGAAGACCTTGCCCAGCAGTTCCCTGAGTATCATTGGCAGCAAAACAAAGGTTATCCCACCCCCGAACACCGCAAAGCTATCGCCGAGCACGGCGCTACTGAGCACCACCGCAAAACATTTCAGTTACTGCCCGTGGAACAGTTGAGGTTGTTTTAGGGGATAGAAAAAGCCAGCTAGGGGGCTGGCTTTGTTGTATTTGTATGGGGGGATTAGGTATTGATGATTTCTTGGGTTTTCTGTAGGGCTACTATCATTTGTTGATAATGGATAATATCATTGTAGGAGAGGGTTTGCCCTTTGCGGTCTTTGAGCCATTTTTGTGCGGGCTGGTAGCCCCCGATATAGGCTTCCCACGCTTTGAGGGGTACATCTGCGAAATATTGGGTATCGTTGATATATACGTTGCCTTTGTCTTTTTGCCCAGTATCTACCCTTTTTATTTCGGTAATGGTGTTGTTGCCTGCTATGGGGAAAGAGGTGATGAGGGCTTGTAGCTGGGGGCTTTCGAGCAGGTGTAGCTCTCGCAGGTGTTTGCCTATGGTGGCGTAGTGCTGAAGTTCCTCGCTATCTTTTGGGTAGGGGATGCGGGGGAAATCTATTTTTAGGAATTCTTTGTATTGTTCTCTATAGTTTTTATCGTGTAATACGCCATAGCAATAGTCGAAGGCGGTGAGTGGGTTGCCTCCGAGTTTTTTAAGAATTTCGGGGTTTAGGTTGGGGATTTTATCTAAGGTGTCTTTAAAGTGTCCTTCGCCTTGGAGGTATAGGTAGAGAGGGAAAACATAGGTTGAATCAGCTGCATTATCTAAAATATGTAAATCAGTAATACCTTTAGTAACAAACATATAGTTCAAACTTAATTGTCTATTTGCTCTTGATACTACCAAACCTATGTTATTTTCTTTAATAAAGTGTTGCATTACATTTTTTCGGCTACGTGTTACCAAAGAGGTATCCCAATAGATATAACGTATATCAAAAGGACGATAGGTTATTTTTTTAATGTTTGTTAGCTCGGATGTTATGGTGTATGCTTCTTTTACTTTGGAGAGTAAGATTTGTTTATCGGTATCTACCAATACAGCATCATTTCCTGTTACTACTCCTACGCTATTGATTTTAAAGAGTTCGTTAATAGAAAAACCTTGGTTATATTCTGTTAAGAGGGTATCGTTTTTGGGTACGAAAAGGTAGTTGGGGGCGATGGGATTGAGCTGGGTAAAGGGTATGGTGTGGAGGTTGTTTTCGTCTAAGAAAGCGAGTTTTTCGGTACGCTTACCATAGAGGTCGTAGTGGTATACTTTGGCGAGTTCTGTGTTTTTGGGGTTATTTTTTTTGACAAAGATGTTGATACTTACGCCTTGCATAATGTTGAATACGTTTTCGTCGGTTTCGCCACTGGGTGTGGTTTCTTTTTTACGGCTGTTGCCGTGCAAATCGATGATATAAATGCTGTCAAAGGTTTTGAGCAGGTGGTAGCGCATCCCGCGAAAGGTGGGATTATCTAAAAAGCCGTGTGGGTTGATATAGATGAGGATGCCACTGCCGTTTTTCTCGATGAAGTGAGCGCCAAAGCGGATAAACTTGACATAGTCGTCATTTATCCACTTGGGGTTTCGTTCGGCGAGTTTCTTTTTGGAGTTGGGTTCTTTTTTATAGTCTTCCATTAGGTTCATAATCCAAGAGCCTTTGTTGGTGCTTGATCCGTTGTAGGGAGGGTTTCCTATGATGCACATTACGGGGGTGTCGCGCTTTATGCGGTTGGCTTCGTTGGCTTCATCGGAGAGCCAACGGGCGAGGGGTAGGGAACGGTCGGGGGTGGGTTCTTCGAGGGAGTTGGTGAGGTATATTTGTATGCGGTTGGTGCTCTGGGTGATTTGTGTTTGAGAGAGGAGCATATCGAGCTTTAGGTGTGCGATGGCGTAGCTTGCCATTAGGAGTTCGAATCCGTTGAGGCGTGGCAGGAGGTGTTCTTGGACGTAGTTTTGCCAAATGCCTTGTTGGCTGGCGAACTGCTGGGCTATATACTCGATGATTTGGGCAAGGAAGGTGCCTGTACCAGTGGCGGGGTCGAGTATTTGTACGCGGTGGTATTCTTTTTCTTCTATATCGAAGCCTGCTATTTTGTTGTCTTGCTGGGTTTGTACTTTTATTTTGGAGGTATCGGCGATGCCTTGTGGGAGGTGGAATTGCTCTTTGAGTAGGGTATCGAGGGTACGCACCATAAAATTGACTACGGGCAGGGGTGTGTACCATACGCCGAGGTCTTTGCGTACTTGGGGGTCGAAGGCTTCGAGGAAGTCTTCGTAGAAGTGTACGATGGGGTCTTTGGAGGTATCTTTGCCATAGGAGGCGAGCATTTGAGCTACATCGCAGGCGAGATACATTTGCACGAGGTCGTCGATAACCCAGCTGATACGAGTATCAACCTCCATTCCTGCGATATATCCGAATAGTTTTTTGAGGAAGGGGTTGGAGGCGGGCAAGAGCTGGTAGGCTTCTTGTCGGCTAAAGGTTGGGAGGGTGGGGTCGTGATAGCGTGCGGTGAAGAGCCCATAGGTAATGGTTTGGGCGTACATATCGGCGAAGTCTTTAGCCGAAATGTCGTGAATGAGTACGTTGCTAAAGGCGGTGAGCTGGTCGGTAAGGTCGGTTTGTATGCCTTTTGTATGGTCTTCGTTGAGTGCTTTTTCGATGATTTTGGAGAGTAGTTGTGCTTTGGCAGCCATTAGGGTAACGAGGTCTTCGGCTTTGGCGATACCAGAGGGCTCGAAGGAGCCGAAATTTTGGATATAGGAGAGGAAGGTATCGAAGTTTTCGGGTAGGGGTGTGATGCCTTTGTCGGTTACTTTGGCGATGGTTACAGAATGTAGGAGTTCTTCATTTCGGTAGAAATGGAAGGTGAGGTAATCGGTAAATATAAGGTTGGTGAGTGATTTTTTGTAGCGGTCGAATTGTTCTTTGTTGCCGTTTTTGGATTTTTCGCCTTTGAGGTCTTTGTCGTTAATATCTTTGGTTTCGATGAAACCGATGGGCAGGTCGGCGTGAGTTAGGATATAGTCGGGTGCGCCACAAGCTTGTCGCTTGGGTTCGTTGATGATATTGAGTTTTGGGAGGAGGCTTTCTAATAGGTTTTTAAGCAGGGGACGGTAGGAGTGTTCGGTGGCTTTGCCAGAGGTATATTGGGTATTGAGGTCTGTGATATAGGTATTAAGCATATTGTTTTGTTATTAAGAGTGAGGGGACAAAGGTAGTGATAATTGGGAAAATGAGCAAATACAAAAAAAGCCTCTTCGCTTGAAAGAGGCTTGTAATTCGCTTTTAAAGTGCCTGTTTTACTGCTAGTGTAAAAGGACACTGTGAGATAATGCTGTTGTACTTTCACAATATAAAAGTACCACTTTTTTACGTGGGCAATAATATATACTAAATTCTCCTATAAGATATCAAGGTAAGAGCAAACATAGGGAAATTTGTTTTTCTTATGAGTTTTGTAAATGATTAATAATATTTTTGAGCAGTTCGTTGAAATTGTTATATACATACCATTCGGGTCCTGATCTTAATTTAGTAGCTTTTTTCTCAATAGATTGTTGTAATTGTAAGTAGAAATCTTTTTCTTTTTGCAAAACTTCTTCTCTATAGTAGATATATCTATGATTGAAGATTTCGGACAATCTTACTCTTAAATCTATCTTATCATTGTAAAATTTGGAAATAGTTTTACCATTGATATATTTAAAAATAGGAATTGTGTTATATTTATTCTTTACTTGATGCTCAAAATGGTCGAAATCATTTTTTAATATATTGATTAAGTTTATACTGTCTTGTTTGTATTTTTCTTGTTCTTTTTCATTATTGATTGTAAGACAAAGGTCTATTATCTCTTTCTGATTTTTATCCACATCGCTTCTTCCTTTAATATAGAGTAATTTGTTTGGTAACTCAGGGTCATATACGAATTTGTCTTTACCTTTTTTTATTCCTTTAATGATTCTTTCCTTTAGGGTTTTCTTTTTGACTTTTAACGGGTTGTTAAAATCTAATACAAATCTATAAACGGAATGATAATCTCCTAAACCATACTCTCCTTTATCTACATAAGATAGCATTTCTTTTAACAACTGCTCATAAGTGTCATTGCTCATACTAAACACTTCATTGAATTTGATTCGATTATAAGTGATATAGCACTCTGGAATAGTGTTGTCTTTGGATATTTTATATTTTTCTTTGATATCTTCTTCAAATAATTTTTCATCTAGAATATTGATTCCTACTATGTAATCAAAGATGGGTTCATGGAAATAATAACTAACGTTGTTTTGATAGTAATATTTAAAATCTATTTTCTCAAGTATTGTTTCCTCTTTATCTTTTTCCTCATCAGATGAAGATTTGTTATTTAAATATCTTTCAATATCTTTTATACTAAATCCAATTATATTGCCTATCTCATCTTTATTTTTCTTAGTAACATATCCTCCTTTGTGTTCTATGGAAATAGCTATTGTAAATAATAGGGTTTCTTTCAAGACAGTATTTTTGTTTGATTGTATGTAATTAATACTGGGGGCTATTTTTTCTATTTGTGAATGGATATCGTGATAACGGGTTAAAATAAATTTTAAAGTACGTATATTTTTGTAGTCTTGGAAAAAACTACAGATAAAGTTTTTTTCTTTTTGTAAGAAATTTGTATATTCTGAGAAACTTTGAAATTCATTTTGTATAAGAGTGTCAAAAACTTCTTCTATATTGATTTTATATTCTATTTCTCTACCTATTAGTTTTTCTTTTATCTCATCAAAACTTTCATCTTCTATTTTGTTAGTATTTGCTATGATAATTGTTTTTAGGTTATTGTTTTCAGTGAGGTTGTTTATATAACCTATGAGACTATCTATAGGGAAAGTTTTGCTTCTTCTTTCTAAGTCATCAAAACAAATAATAAGATTATCAGTTTCTGAGTCTATTACATCACTATTAGGAATTTCGGGGATATATTCTTTTATTTTTGGGACACTTGAAAGGAGTTTAAAGATTCCTTTTCCCCATTTTAATCCTTTGTTTAAGGAAGGGTATAGTTCTGCTACAATTCTTCTTTCTATATCATCTATGCTTGTAACGCCTGATAGAGAGACTCTAATAGGTTTGTATTTGACACTTTCATTTTTTTTAATGCTTGTTCCCTTTATTTCTTCACTCAGTTTATTATCAAAGAAATAGGTTTTGCCTACGCCCCATTCTCCTGTGATGAGGAGGGCGTTATTGGATTCTTTGATTAGGTAGTCTTTGACTATATCAATGATTTTTTGCATAACTTCTTTTTAATTACTTGGCAAAGGTAGTAAAAATTAGCAAATGAGCAAATTAGTTAATTTTCTAATTGGCTCATTGTTTTGATGATTTGGTAGAAATTAGGGGGGGAGGAAAATTAGCAAATTGGTGAATACAAAAAAAGCCTCTTCGCTTGGAAGAGGCTTGTAATTCGCTTTTAAAGTGCCTGTTTTACTGCTTGTGTAAAAGGACACTGTTGAGATAATGCTGTTGCATTTCTATGGTGCAAAAGTACAATTATTTTTTCAATCAGCAAAAGAAATTTTAGTTTTATTTTTTAGAATTTTCATAACATCTTCATTATCACGATGTCTAAGAAAAATCTCTTTTAAATCATTTTGAAAATCTTCTGCTCTATTAGTAGATATTTGTCGCAAAAAATAGTCTATTATTTTTATAATAGCACTTAGAGAGTTCTTTTCTTGATCTGAAATTTTGACAACACCTTTTTTTAGAACAGTTTCATAATAGCTAAGATCGTATAATACACGAGTATGGGAGCTGATATTACGAATGTTATGGATAATCTTAAAATAGTTGTTAAATACTTTGATATTTCGGATTCCGTATTTTGAAGCTATTTCTTCCTTTACATTTCTTTCTTTTAGTGAAGTAAACAGGGTATAAAGGCTTCCTAAGGTCATAAATTCAAGTGTTTTCCAAGCAGGAGCATATTTATCATTGGGATATTTGCGATGATGCTCACTAATAACTTTGTTTTTCTTTTTAATATCGGTGTAGAAATCGTCTAAAGTATCTACAAATTGGTTTTTCATTATTCTTTTATTGGCAAACCAAAAGGGATTGTTTTTGTAGCGGTTGGAAACAGTATAAATGATATGGGTTCGTAGGTTGATTTCTATTCTACTTAGCACTTTGATCAGTAAGAAACGTAGATCAACATCTATATAATATAAATCAATTACTGTGGAGAAGTGGGTGTTTTCTTGAAAAAGGTGCTTCTTTAAGTCCTTTTGAAAATAATATCAATAAAAGCCTAATCGGTAATAGCCTACATCTTCTAATATTTGTTCGGCTTTATCTTCATCATCAAAAATCATTCCTCGCTTTTTAAGAAGTTCTATTTGTTCTTTAACACTTCTTGCTTTTCGTGCCATAATATCCGTTTTAGTTTTTGTTCTTTAGAAAGCAAAGGTAGGAATAATTTGTGAATTAGCAAATTGGTAAATACAAAAAAACCTCTTCGCTTGGAAGAGGCTTATAATTCGGTTTTTAAGTGGCTATATGATAGACTTTGACAAAGTGTAGGATTAATTGATGATATCAAAGCCGGTGTATTTTCTGAGGACTTCGGGGACTACAATACCTTCGGGGGTTTGGTAGTTTTCTAAAATGCCTGCCAATACGCGCGGAAGGGCTAATGAACTGCCATTGAGGGTATGCGCTAAGCGGTTCTTACCGTCGGAGTCCTTGAAACGCAATTTGAGTCGGTTGGCTTGGAAGGTCTCGAAATTTGATACTGAACTTATTTCTAACCATTTTTCTTGAGCGGTGGAATATACCTCGAAATCGTAGGTTATGGCTGAAGTAAAGCCTAAATCACCTCCGCATAAACGCAAAATATGGTAAGGGAGTTTCAGTTCGTTGAGGATGCCTTTCACGTGTTCTATCATTCCTTCTAATGCTTTGTAAGAATTATCGGGGTGCTCGATGCGCACAATCTCTACTTTGTCGAACTGGTGCAAGCGGTTGAGTCCGCGTACGTGTGCACCATAGCTACCGGCTTCACGGCGGAAGCAAGGGGTATAGGCAGTGCAGCAAATAGGCAAATCGCTTTCGTTTAACAAAGTATCGCGGAAGATATTCGTAACAGGCACCTCGGCAGTGGGGATGAGATAGAGATTATCGACCCCTATGTGGTACATCTGTCCTTCTTTATCGGGCAACTGACCAGTGCCATAGCCTGAGGCTTCATTCACCACGTGAGGCACTTGAAATTCGTTGTAACCTGCCTCGGTGTTCTTGTCGAGGAAGTAGGTGATGAGGGCGCGCTGTAGTTTAGCGCCTTTGCCTTTGTATACGGGGAATCCTGCACCGGTGAGTTTTACTCCTAACTCGAAATCGATGAGGTCGTATTTTTTGGCGAGTTCCCAGTGTGGCAAAGCATCTTTACCCAAGTTAGGGATTTCGCCTGCCTCGAATACTACTACGTTATCGGCTTCGGAAGTACCTTCTGGCACTAACTCATTAGGGATATTAGGCACGCGATAGAGCAAATCATTGAGCTGCTCTACGGTAGTATTGAGGGTATCGGTAAGGGTTTTGATATCCTCTTTAAGGGTGGCTGTTTGCTCTTTCAGCGCATTGGCTTTATCGGTTTGACCTGCTTTGAATAGGTTACCGATTTCCTTAGAGAGGTTGTTAGATTTCGCCAGTGTTTCATCTAATGAAAGCTGAGTAGCACGACGTTTTTCGTCTAAGGCGATGATATTGTCTATGAGATGCAATTCTTTGAAATTGCGCTTTTTAAGTCCGCTGAGTATGCGGTCTTTTTCTTCTCTAATAGTGTTTAGTTGTAACATAGTGTTAGGTGTTAGGGGTTAGGGGACAGGGGTCAGGGTTGTGATGCTATTCAAATTAGAAAATAAGCTAATTAGCAAATTCTTCTGTGACATTTTCCCAGCGATCATAGCTGTAGGGGGTGTTGTTGTAGAAGGCTTCGAAAGGTGCAAAGGCTTCATCGGCAGTTTCTACAAAGGTACGATAATGCGTGAAGGCATCGGATGAGTGGTACACGCGCGCTTCTACTTGATAACGGCTTTCTTCGTCGAGTTCTTCGTTTTCTAAAATCGTCTGCACATAGTCGCCGGTATCGCCGTCTTCTGAGAAAACGACAAAACGGTGTCCGTTATAAGGCAATTCATCAATAAGGGTTTTAATCTCAGGGAGGGTTAAAACAACGGGAGCGTGATACTCATCTGTAACAATTCTTTTCATTTTATTTCAGGTGCTAGGGGTTAGGTTTTAGGGGTCAGGGGTCAGGGGACAGGTGTAATGGTATTTTCAACTTTGCCAAAGTTTCGAGCCACACGGGCAAGAAACTTTGGTAAAGTGTGATACCCCAATTACAAAGCAGTTGCAAAGGCAAATAGACCAAAGACAATACCTGGTAAGTTCGCTAATAATATAGGATAGTCTCTTTTGGGTTTTTTGAAAAATCCATATATCACCCATAACGAACAGTTAATTGCTGCTACCAAAGGCTGTATAGGATTCCCCTTGTGTCCTGCAAGGTTATCACTGATTTGTGGTATGTATGACACATACATACTAATAGAGGCAGCCATTGCTACCCAACCTAAAATGTTAAAGAGTTTTCCGTTCTCCATAATATATAATTGTTTTTAAGTTTCTTTATTTAATTAGCCTTTGGTAAAGTGTAATGTTGATTAGCAAATTACTCTGTGGGGGATAAGAATGCGGTTTTATCGATGATTTTTTGAGCGAAAGAGGCGATGGAATTATCGGTGAGTTCGCGCATAAAATTGTCTCTAAAAGGCTGTACTGAGGTGTGCAGCGGACAGGGTTTTTCGGACGAGCATTCTTTGAAGCCCATTGCACAAGAAGTAAACTTCTCGGCTTCTCCTATTTGCTTTACCACATTCATCAAAGGGGCTGCTTTTTCTTCATCGGTGAGCCAAAAGCCTCCTCCTGGTCCTTTATTAGAACTAATGACCTTTTTGCGGGCTAAAGTTTGTAATATCTTTGCCAAAAAGGAGGTAGGAATATGTAACGCTTCTGCCACATCTTTCGGGGCTAACCTCTTGGTTGCCGAAGCGTATAGGGTTAAGTATATTACTGCATTGATGGCATACTTGCTGGAATTTGATAACATATTCGTTTTCTTTTTATTATGAGTTCTTATCTATCTGACGGGTAATGACTAACTTTTGAATTTCGGTGGTTCCCTCACCTATGGTACACAATTTAGAATCGCGGAAGAATTTTTCTACCGGAAAATCTTTGGTATAACCATAACCTCCGTGGATTTGAATGGCTTCGGTGGCTACACGCACACACACTTCGGAACTGTACATTTTAGCCATTGCTCCTGATAGGGTTACACGCTGACCGTTGTTTTTCTGAAAAGCGGATTTGTGCAAGAGCAGTTCAGAGGCTTCAATTTCGGTTGCCATATCGGCGAGTTTGAATCCAACGGCTTGTAAATCAATCAGGCGCTTGCCGAATTGCATACGTTCTTTGGCGTATTTGAGCGAGGCTTCGTAAGCGCCTTTGGCGATACCCAAAGAAAGTGCGCCTATGGAGATACGTCCGCCGTCCAATATTTTCATTGCTTGGATAAATCCGTCGCCTACTGCACCAAGTCGGTTGGCATCGGGGATGCGGCAGTCTTGGAAAATCATTTCGGCGGTTTCGCTGGCGCGCATACCGAGTTTGTTTTCTTTTTTGCCTGCACTGAAACCTTTAGTACCGCGTTCTACGGCAAAGGCTGTAATACCGTGCTTGTCGCCTTTTTCGCCCGTACGAGCGATGACTACGGCGATGTTGCCACTTTTACCGTGGGTAATGAAGTTCTTGGTGCCGTTGAGCACCCACTCATCACCATCTTTCACAGCGGTAGTAGCCATTCCACCAGAGTCGGAGCCGGTGTTGTGTTCGGTGATGCCCCACGCTCCTATCCACTCGCCTGAAGCTAATTTGGGCAACCAGCGTTGTTTTTGTTCCTCGTTGCCAAAACTGAGGATGTGATTGGTACAAAGGGAGTTGTGAGCAGCTATAGAGAGCCCTATAGAGGGGTCGACTTTTGATATTTCTTCAACAATAGCGATATAATCGTGGTAGTCGAGGGCTGAACCTCCATAGATTTCGGGGACTAATATGCCCATAAAACCGAGTTCTCCGGCTTTGCGGAATACTTCTATTGGAAATTCCTGACTTTCGTCCCATTGCATCACGTGGGGACGGATATATTTTTCGGCGAAGTCCTTAGCGGCTTCGGCTACCATCTGTTGTGTTTCAGAAATGTTAAAATTCATTCGTTATATGCTTATTTCTAATACCGAGGGGCAAAGATACAAAATAATTACGAATTACGAATAATTAATGAGAAAAAAGAGTTATAATTACGAATGACGAATGACGAGAGACGAATGACGAGGAACGAATGACGAGGGACGAGAGACAAATGACGAATGACGAATGACGAATGACGAGGGACAAATGACGAATGACGAGGGACAAATGACGAGGGACAAATGACGAGGGACGAATTACGAATTACGAGGGAAGAGGGGGGTGAGTGCAAAATATATAGGGGCGTTTGCAAAACGCCCCTACATAACATAGTTCAAAGATTATTGATTATTAAGACATTGATTACCAGAATAATTTATCATTAAGATAATTGATTACCAGAATAATTGATTTTGGTAAAGTGTGTGATTTACATTATTACAATTATTCTGAAATTCTCATTTCAACAACATCGGGTTCTACGGAGAGACCTCTTCCGCTTTGATAAGCACCACGTCGTGAGGTGGCATCGCGGTGGTTTTTAGACTGGTCTTTCACATAGTAGTTACCGTCTTTTTGATATACATCAGTACCATTGAGTTTCCAATAGCCAAAGAGACCTTCGCTGTTAGGATCTACGCCAAGTTTGTTGTTTTTAAGCTCGTTGGCGGTACGTGCTACACTCCATACGCGGCATTCACTCATTTTACCTCTCCAAGTACGAGATCCATCGTAATCGTAAGCATAACCTATGAAGAAGTCACCATTGAGATTAAAGCTACTAACTGAGGCAGTTTTTTCGGCTACACGTTCTCCATCTACATAGATTTCAGTGCGTTTGGTAGCGCCATCAAACACAAGGGCAACGTGATACCATTGTTTAGCAGCGAATTTTTTGGAAGGGTTGAATTGTACATTTCCAGCTACTTGAATTTGGTCGGCATCTACGGTAGTATCACCAAAACGGAAGATAAGATTCCCTTCAGCTCCCATTACTGTACTGAGTTTTACAAAATTATCTACATAAATCATTGCCTCATAAGTAAGGGCATTGAATTTTGCCTTTTCGTCCATTGGGATAGAAAGGTATTTTCTACCTGTAAAATCGAATACTTTATTGATAACAATAGGTTTAGCCACCTCTACAAATAAGGTTTTAGCTTCGATAGTAGGGACACTTGCATCGGCTATAGTTACAGGGATTACATAGGTATTTCCTTCTTGTATAGTTGAAAGATTTGTAAGAGCTAACTGGCAAGGTTCGGCATAAACACTTCCTTTTTTAATCACAGAACTATTTTTCTGTAAGCTAAAGTTATTCGCTGGCATCATTTGGTATTTGGTGCCATTTTTAGCATTATAGTCGGCTACCATTTGGGCATCACCTATTTGGTAGGTTACGTTCACATCGCTATCACTGATATTTGAGACACGGGCTGTGATGTTGAAAGCGTGACTACTAACATTATTTTCTAATTTGAGTCGCTGTTGAGGTTGCTCAAAATAGACTTTAGTTTCCAACAATTCGTTTTCTTTGTCTTTACAAGCGTTCAGAGCCAAGAAAGCGAAGATTCCTATACAATATTTTATAAGTTTCATAAGGCTATAGTTTTAGGGTTGTGGATGTTTTTTCATATAATCGGCATAAGATTTATGCATTAAATAAATGGCTTTACGCATCCATTTATAATCAGGCTGATTGTCGTAGTCGTTATCCATACGATAAGCGCCTACGCCTCCTTTAGGACCTTCAGTTGAATTATATTCAGCTTGATCGAGTAGCGCTCCTCCTGATTTTGAATAAGACTCAAAGTTTTCAGTAAAAATGTGTTTACGTGTATTGTAATGCTCGCCAAAAGCATTTTTAACCCCTTGCACCCTATAATCAAGATTTCTATTACCGTAAGATTGTGAAATAAAATAATCAAAATAAGGGGCTGATTCTTTTTTCACATTCCACAATTCACCATCTACCAATAAATAGCGACGTTTACCAGTATCGACAGTAGCTTTGGGTCCTAAGTATTTACCGAGTTCTTCTACCAAAACGTGCAAATACTCACCTCTATCATAACCCCCTTTTAGGTTACCAAAACCATCGCCAGCGCCATCGGGTTCCCAGTCGATATCAAGCCCATCATAATCATATTTTATGATAGTATCGCAGAGCGCTTTGGCATATTTTCTAATAGCGGCAATATGGTCGGTAGAGCTTTGTACGCCACTGGTATAGCCCCAATAAGCCTCTTGCGCTTTTTTGATTTTATCGTTGAGCATCGCTTGAGAGTCACTAGGGTTTTCAGCTTTTATTTTATCGGCGATTGAAGAAGGGGTGATACCTGTACCGATATTGTGCAAGATAAAGCACACAAACACCTTAGTACCTTTTACCTTTTGCACATAAGCTTTATCGGCTTTTTTAGCTTCGCTGATACCAAAGGGTCCACTCCACATTGACACCATATCGATACTATCGGGCAAGGCAGACAAATAGCCTTTGCGCACGCTACCTTCTGGCGACCAGTTACTAAACCACCCGAAAGACACGGGGCGACCGTAGTTTTCGGCAGTTTTTTTCCAAGCGCGCAAGGAAGCATAGTGAGCATCGCGTTCTTCAGGGCTGAGCGTATTAGCTCCCCCATTGTGGTCTATTTCCTTATTCTCTACCTCCGTCCATTTTTCGCAGGAAGTAAGAGAGAAACCTATCATCAATATTGCTATACTGATAATTTTAGATATATACTTCATAACTTTCATAGTATTTTAAACGTTAGTTCTTTTTATCCCACCAAACTTTGGTAGCACCAGTATTGGCACCGCCTAAGAGTTGTAAAGCACGTGCTAAATATACTTTATCCTCGGCAGTGAGTTTGCTTTCTGGATAAGGTATGCGGCGCACTCCCTGCTCAGTAGAGATAACTCCTCCACTGGTATTTTGGACTACTTTATGGAGTTTAGGGTAGCCTGTACGACGCCATTCAGTCCATGCTTCTTGACCATTAGGGTAAAGAGCAATCCATTTTTGAGTGATAATTTTTTCTAATTTTTCCTCGGTAGTACCTTGCCACTGAGTAGTAGCTTGAGTAGGAGCATCGGCATTTCCTAACCAGCTAGCATAATAGTCAGCAGGTTCTTTACCTGAAGTGAGATAAGGATCTACTTGAGCTACATTGATATCGTTCTCAGCAAAAGAAGTCTCTACACCTTTTTTATACAAATCTTCAGGAGTTCCTCCCATATTCCATCCCATTAAAGCACCTTCTGCTCTTAGGAAATATACTTCGGAAGCACGCATCCAATAGGTAGGAGTAGTTTTCTCTATATTAGGCAAGGAAAAACTTTTAAAAGATGTTGATTTCCACCCTGCTCCCGTAGGTAAAGCTTGATATTTAGCTCCTGCAAAAGGTACATTTTGAGCATACGGACTATCGCTAGGTTTGAAATATTTCATCAAGCGAGGATCTTCATAACCTACTAAATAAGAGAACATAGAAGACCCCATACGAGTTTCGCCATATTGGTTTGCAAAGGTTTCGATATTATTTACAAAACTAAGTCCAGCACCTTCTCTCATTTTAGCCTCATCAGCCTTATCGGTCATTACTCCTAAAGTTTGATTGATAGCCTGTTCAGCATATTGTTGAGCTTTGGCAGGAGCGGCATAACGTATGCGCATTGCCAAGCGCAACATTAGTGAATTAGCATATTTTATCCATTTGCTCACATCACCAGCATATACAGCATCATATTTAGGCAACAAGGCACCTCCTTGTTCATATTTAGTTTGCAATACTGCAATAGCAGCTGTAAGATCATCAAAAAATGCTTGATATACTTCTTCTTGGCTATCATAAGGAACCCTTAACAAGCCTTTTCCAGCTTGTTTGTAAGGAATAGGTCCAAACATATCGGCAGTTTTATGCCAAGCTGAAATTTTGAGTATTTGTGCCAAAGCAAAAGCTTCGGGGAAGTTACTCTTTTCAGCATCTTCTTTCACACTGCTCCAAAGGGGTAACATTTTAGTATAAGAGCTGCTATATGAGGCTTCGTACCATCTTTCTAAAAGGAAATAGGTAGTATTATTTTTCCCGTTATCCCAATCTTGGTTTTGAGCAAAATAACCGCTCCACGTATCGGCTGCTAAGTGGTAAGCCACTTGATATTGGTTTATAACACTTGTCCCATCAGCTTGTGTACCTACAGGTACTACTTGTGCTTGCATAGAGGTAATTTTTGCCCCAATAGTAATACCATCTCTCTTGCCCATTTCTTGGGTTACCCCAAAGGCATCGGTGTTGATTTCTTCAAATTTGTTACAAGAAACCGCAGCAAGAGCTATAGAGGTGTATATAAATAATCTCTTTTTCATAACATTACAATTTTACTTTTACGTTAAATCCTATACTACGCAAGCTAGGTTGCATAAAATAGTCGTTACCTTGACCATAAGTAGCGGTAGAAGGGGTAAGCTCAGGATCAAAAGGAGCTTTGTTGTAAATCATCCACACGTTGTTACCTATCACCGATACAGTAAGTTCATCAATTTTCTTTTTAAACCATTTTGCAGGGAAAGTATAGCTTACCGCTAATTCTTGCAAGCGTACATTGGTAGCATCATAAGTGTAATAGCCTGCTAACTCACTATCGCCTGTACCTACTAATTCGTAATATTTTTTAGCGTCATATTTACCTTGACCAGGGAGTGCTACACCTCCATTATCACGGGCAATAGCTGAAGTTTTAGACACTCCAAAACGATCTAATATCGCTTGAGTAGAAGAAGTTACGATACCTCCAAAACGACCACTGACAAGGAAACTCAAGCCAAAACCTTTATAACCAAAGGAGTTGTTCCAACCCAAAAGGAAATCGGGAGTGGTTTTGCCTAAATACACTGGTTTTTGGTTCTCTAAAGTTAAATCGCCACTTTCAGGAATATTGATGTAACCTTGATTGTCTTTTTTCAAGAATTTAGAGGCATATACATCACTGATACTACCTCCTTTTTTGAGGATAGTTCTACCATTTTCTTTGCTCACTTCATCTATATTGAAAGGTTGCTCAATAAAAGGGTGCTTATAGTTTTTTACCATTTTCTTAATCACGTTTTTATTACGAGTATAAGAAACTGAACTAGCAATATCCACACCGCCTATTTGGTTGCGATAACCTACACTCAATTCTATACCGCTATTTTGCACATCACCCGCTTGCAAATAGATATATTTATAACCTGTAGATTCTGGTAGGTTAGCGATAAAGGTTTGGTTATAAGTATTAGAGCGATACCAAGTAGATTCGATATTAAAGTGTTTGAAGAGTCGCAAGCTAAGCCCTAATTCATAAGATTTAGTACGTTCTGCTTTAAAATCGGCATACGGATATATCTCTTCAGGTTTGATCACACCTCCTATAATTTTTTGGGTAATAGTACCAGGAGTACGACCTGACCAAGCGATAGGTGAAGCCACTTCAGTATATGAACTTCTCACTTTGAAATAATTCAAAAAAGCAGGCATCTCACCCATTTCGGAAATCACGGCAGAAAAACCAATTGAAGGGTAGAAATAAGATTCTTCTGCTGAATTTACTAAGCGAGAATCCCATTCGTTACGTCCTGAAAGAGTAAGATAAGCACAACGTTTGAAGCCTATTTCGGCATTTCCAAACACTGCTACATTGCGTCGGCGGGCATCGCCATATCTTTCGGTTATTTTGCCTTCAGAAGGTGTGATGTTTTGGATCGCAAATAGGTTAGGAACTAATTGCAAGTTACCACCATAACCACGTTCTATAGCATCAAAGTCGGAATAGCTACCCCCTAAGTTAAGCATCAAACTCCAATCATCAAAAAACTGTTTGTTGATAGTTCCAATCACATCGGTATAGAATTGATGATCGTTGTAGTTTGCATATTCATAAGCTCCATTAGGTTTGGCAAATATTTCATTTGATGAAGCGTAGAGTTTGCGTTCAAAATTGATATAACTCTTATCTAAACGCGCACGAGCTGCAACATTTGCCCAAGAGGTAATTTTGTAGCTAAGCCCTGCATTGAACATAAATCGGTCTTTGTTGTTAGATGCTAAGTTGCGATAGGCTGTCCAATAAGGGTTTTGAGGAGCAAATCTACTTTCGCTAATAGGCCAATATTGAGTAGCAAAATAACGAGAAGTATCGTAGCGTTCAAAAGTTTTTACTTTTTCAAAATCCTCACCACGAGGGTAGAGATAGGCAGCTACAATAGGGTTCCAATACTCACCTTGAGAGACCATATTCATATCTTTTTGTTTGATATATGAAGCTCCCAAATCTAATTGTACTTTATCTTCAAAAAGCGAAGTAGTGTTACGCACATTGAAGTTATAGCGGTGGTAGCTATTGTTAGGTACTACACCATTATTGTTAGTACTCGCTGCTGAGAAGAAGGTTTGATTGGTTTTATTACCCGCTGTAAGGGTGAACGAGTTGATAAAATTAGTACCTGTTTCAAAGAAGTCTTTTGCAGGGTCATAGCTGCTAGGAGTTGCCAATTTGCTACCCCAACTGCTATATTGCCCACTGCGGTTGCCATAAGTGTTTTGGAATTCAGGCAATATAAAAGGTTTGCTAAACTCGGTAGTAGAAGAGAGTGAGATTTGCATTTTGCCTTCTTTACCTTTTTTGGTATTGATAAGGATCACCCCATTGGCAGCGTTACTACCATAAAGGGCAGCTGCCGAAGGACCACTAAGCACTGAGATGCTCTCAATATCTTCAGGGTTGAAGTCGGCGATACCTTCACTACCTACACGACCTTCACCTTTGATACCACTGTTATCACCACCAGCTTGGGTGTTGAAAAGCGGAATCCCGTCCACCACATAAAGCACGTTGTTACTACCTTCAATAGATTTCTCACCGCGCATTATCACACGAGTAGCACCTCCTGGTCCTGAAGCACTTTTGTTGATAGTAACCCCTGCAACTTTACCGTTGAGGCTGTTCACAAAGTTAGGCGCTTTCACTTTGGTGAGTTCTTCGGATTTCACCTGTTGCACGTTGTAGCTCAACGCTTTTTCTTCGCGCTTGATACCTAAAGCGGTTACCACCACCTCGGAGAGTTGTTGGGTTTCCTCTTTGAGGACAACATTCATATTCAGTGTTTTGCCAGCTCCTGTTACCTTTTTGTCTTGAGCGACATATCCCACTGAACTAAACTCAATAGTTTCACCTTCTTTGGCTTGGAGGGTAAATTTCCCGTCAAAATCGGTAGAAACACCACGTGTAGTGCCTTTTACCACCACACTCACCCCAATGAGCGGGGTTTTGCTTTCATCAGTAACGACACCCGTTACCGTTTTATCTTGTGCATAAAGTCCTCCAAAAAGTAAGAAAAAGACACTAAACACAAAGAATAGCTTAGGGTAATTCATAAAATAAATGTTAAAAATTGACAATGCAAAAGTATAATTTTATCTTAAACGAAACAAGAAAAAAGCAGACGTTTTTTAAAAATAACTAAAAGAAGCTATGTTTGTTAGTTTATATAGAAAAAAGCACAAGAAAACTATGTTTGTACGCTATAAAAAATCTAAAAATGAAAGGAAGTTGGGACGTTTTTCTTTTTAACACAATAAAGGCAATAAAAAGGGCGGTTTTAACAGAAAAAACATATAAATTACGAATGACGAATGACGAGAGACGAATGACGAGAGACAAATAACGATTTAGAGATTTGAAGGTTTGGGGATTATTGCTATTTTTGCGGCGAAAACCCTGAAACCTGAAACCTGAAACCTAACAGCTATGACCTTTCAATTTAAACAATTTAGTGTAAAACAGGCGCAAAGTGCAATGAAAATAGGCACTGATAGCGTACTTCTCGGCGCGTGGACTCCTCTTGAACAACCTCAAAGTATTTTGGATATTGGGGCTGGTACGGGCTTACTCGCCCTAATGCTCGCTCAGCGCTGTGATGCCCTTACCATAGATGCTGTGGAAATAGATGAACACGCCTATATAGAATGCACTGAAAATTTTGAAGCAAGTCCGTGGGGCGACCGACTTTTTTGTTATCACGCATCTTTTGAAGAGTTTTTTACTGAAATGGATGAGCCTTACGACTTGATTATCTCTAACCCTCCTTTCTACCCTACCGATTATAAAACTCCTGAAAAAGCACGCAACACCGCCCGTTTTAGCGATGCGTTGCCTCCTAAACAACTCTTAGAGGGTGTGAATCGTTTGTTAGCCATTGAAGGGAAGTTTAGCGTCATTCTCCCATATACCGAAAGTGAAGGTTTTATTACTTTGGCAGCTACTTTCGGGCTTTTTCCTCAACAAATCACTCATACACGCGGCAATGCACAAAGCGAACTCAAACGCAGTATGATGCTCTTTGCTCGCGCCCCTCAAGCCTCCTACCCCATTGATATCCTTACTATTGAAAAAGAACGAGGGGTATATACCGAAGCATATAAAGCACTTACAAAAGAGTTTTATTTGAAGTAAAGAGTAAAAAAATGAAAAGTAAAAAAGGCTATTCAGCGGGATGCTGAATAGCCTTTTTTGTGCTTTATCCTTAGGGTTATTTCTTGAGATATAACCAACCTACTAAAGATTCTTTATTGTTATTACTATCGTAATATTCAATTACATAATAGTAAGTGCCTTGTGGGAGTTTTTCGGCTTGTTCGATAGTTACACGTCCGTTAGAGATGCCTCTAAACACGCGAGTAACATTATCATAACCTTCAACTTCAAAGACTTTCACGCCCCAACGGTTGTAGATACGCACCACATTGTTAGGATAACGCTCGATTCCTCCGATATGGAAATAATCGTTTTTGCCATCGCCATCTACCGACATACCATTGTAAGGCACTATTTTGTTCACCACATCGATAGTAACCGTTGCTGAAGCACAACCATCGGCGTTGCAAATTTCATACACAAAGGTATCTATGCCTTCAAATCCTGTGTTAGGACGATATTCGATAGAGCCGTCGAGGTTTACAACTACTGTACCGTTGGCAGGGTTTGTTACCACATTAGGAGTGGTTGCTCCGTTAGGGGTATCGTTGCCCAATACATTCACCACTACTGGGGTGTTGATAGCGGTTGTAGAACGATCGTCTACTGCTATCGGCAACACTGGGGTAGTGCTTGTAGTCGTGCCACTTACCGTTACTACGATGCTCGCTGTGCTACATACCGTAGGACTTGCTACTGCACATATAGTGTAGCTTATTGTATGTGTGCCCGCAGGGGTATTTGGTGCTACATCAATTGTTCCGTTAGGGTTCAAAGTGAAGCCTGTAGGAGTTGCGGTATTCCAAGTGAGTGTTACAGAGCTGATACTTGGGTTCGGTACTCCATTGAGTTTATCATTAGTCAATACACTTGGCGTAGTGCCTCCTGTGGTACTAGTGATAGTGGTTACACCATCGTTTACAGCTTCGATAGTTGTTGGTGTTGCCACAGCAGGAACAAACACTTTTACAGTCGCTGTAGCTGTTGCACAATTGTTAGGATTCAAACGCTCACAGATGCTATACACTATCTCGTAAGTACCCGATTTAGTACCCGAAGGTACAGTAATAGTACCATCGTTGTTTAATGTAGGCGTTTTAGTTGCGCCTACTACATCGGTGGTAGTGGTTACTACGGTAAGGATGACATCGGTAGTGGTTGGCGTTTTAGTGCCGAGTTTGTCGTTGTCTAATACCGTTCCAGTGGTAGTAGTGGTGGTAATACCATTGGTTATTGTATAAGTATCGGCTTTGGCAACTATTGGCGTACTGCCTACTTTTACAGTAGCTGTGGCGGTTGCACAATTATTAGGGTTCAAACGCTCACAGATGCTATACACTATCTCGTAAGTACCCGATTTAGTACCCG
>ERZ772807.689-NODE-689-length-20238-cov-5.907992_pt1 | contig 20238 bp, 18 predicted proteins | sample MGYA00511472_ERZ772807 | MGnify/ENA primary metagenome ERZ772807 (study PRJEB29015, sample SAMEA2737947) | human oral metagenome | biome: human oral; feature: human-associated habitat; material: dental | place: China | collected 2039 ...
CACCCTTGTCCGTCAGACAGCTCAGCACGCGCTGACGCATGTCCTGGAGTTCTGCCTCGCTGATGGAAGAGTCGGCGAGGACAGATTGGACGAATTCGTTGGACGCCCACTCATTGCGCGCCTGCTCAATGTCGGCCGCCCACGGCCCCTGTGCCGCGGGCGTGGTCTGTTGGCAGCCACACGCTGTGGAGACGACGAAAACAGCGGCAGCGAGCAGACCGATGCGCGACCGTACGGAGTGCGTGCCTTCTCTGTTGGGCGCTCCCATGATGTTCTCCCTTGAACAGTCGGAATCCGGGTTCCTTCTCACAGGATAGCGAGGAAGCGACACCGTCACCCGCAAAACAGGAAGGCAAGTTGGGTGTTCGGCATACACGTGCCCTTGACGCACCGCAGCCCCCGTCCCGGAACCCGACGCGGCGTGCGATCCCCACCGCGGCAGGCCGACCCGGAAGCGGGGGCTGCAACACACGATTCATTGTGTGGGGCTAAGTTCAAAATACAGGGAGCGTTGCCTGAAAAAAACCTGGGAAGGGTGTGCGGGGCGGACCGGCGTCCGCCCCGCACACCCCAGCTGCAACCGGTCGATCACTTCGATGCCAGGCGGGCTCCCTGCGTCAGCGCCTCCAGCTTCGCCCATGCAATCGACGGGTAGATACGGCCGCCGAGGCCGCAGTCGGTTGACGCCACGACGCGCTCGTCGCCCACGATGTCCGCGAACTGGCGGATGCGCTGAGCCACCAGCTCCGGGTGCTCCACGACGTTTGTCGAGTGCGACACCACGCCCGGGATCAGGTACTTGCCCGCGGGAAGCTTGATGTCACGCCAGATCGTCCACTCGTGCGCGTGGCGAGCATTCGCTGCCTCGAATGTCAGGCCGTTTGCGTTGACGAGGAGCGCCAGATCCACGATGTCCTTGAACGGGATGTCCGTCGTGTGCGGGCCGTGCCACGACCCCCAGCACACGTGGAAGCGCACCAGAGACGGGTCGATGCCCTCCAGCGCGTGGTTGAGTGCGTCGATGCGTACGCGCGAGAAGGTACGGTAATCCTCCACCGACGGCTCCGGGTTCATCTGATCCCAGCCCTCCGCGATGTCCGGTGCGTCGATCTGCACCGTCAGGCCCGCGTCCGTGATCCGCTTGTACTCCTCGCGCAGCACGTCCGCGCACGCCCACACCACGGCCTCGTCGTCCGCGTAGAACGCGTTGGCCACGCGAGCCGCCGAACCCGGTGAAATCGCCGCCACGAAACCATCCGACACGGGCTTGCCCACCGCCTCGAGCGCGTGCTTCGTTCCCGCGATGTCGCGCGCGACGGCCTCGGCGCCGATGTAGGTGAGTTCGCTCGTGATCGTCGGGAACGCAATCGGGTTGCGGTTCGCGATATGAATGCCCGAATCTGGGTCCGCGTAAGCATCGGCGAAACGCTGCCAGTCGCGGCGCTCGGCGAACGAGGAGAAGGACAGGCGACCGTCTCGGCCAGCCGGGGGACGGACGTCGAAACGCTGCACGTCCTCGAACGATAGCCCGCCGAAACGAGAGAAGGAGTACGTCCACCAGGCGCCGTAGTCGACCGTGTCAATCATCGCGTGGCCGTACTCGCCGTCGTTCACAATATCCAGGCCAATCTCGGCCTGACGCTTCACGACGCCGTCGACCTGATCGCGCAGCAGCGACGTGAAATCGGCCTCGCTGAGCGAACCGGCGCGGCGCGCGCGGTTCGCCTCGATCAGCTCGGGGGTGCGGGGCAGGGAGCCAACATGGGTGGTGCGAATCGTCATCGCAGTCCTTTCTCTTCGGTGCCCTCAGACTACGTTTCGCGCGTCCGCAGCGTGCGGGAGAGTCCACGGTATGGCTCGTCGTGACCGGCCGGCGGAGAAACGGGAGGCGAATTCACGCACGCAGCCCTTTCCTTTTCCCTGTGGGTGTGCGCACATGCGTCCAGCCGCTGAAACGGCCGACGGCCCCACCCAAGCACCGGAATGCCGTGCAATACCATCCCGGCGCGGCCCCGGCATCGTCCATGAGACGAAACCCGCACGGAAACGCGGCGCTCACGCTCCTAGTGTTGACTCATTACAAGCAATCGAAAGGCACACTCATGAGTCGCCCGCTGCGCTCGGCAACATCCACCCAGGGCCGCAACATGGCCGGAGCTCGCGCCCTGTGGCGCGCCACCGGCATGAAGGACGGGGACTTCGGCAAGCCGATCATCGCGATCGCCAACTCCTTCACCCAGTTCGTTCCCGGCCACGTCCACCTGAAGAACATGGGCGATCTGGTCGCCGGAGCTATCGAGGCCGCGGGCGGTGTCGCCAAGGAGTTCAACACGATCGCCGTCGACGACGGCATCGCCATGGGCCATGACGGCATGCTCTACTCCCTGCCCAGCCGTGACCTCATCGCCGACTCCGTGGAGTACATGGTCAGCGCCCACTGCGCCGACGCCCTCGTGTGCATCTCCAACTGCGACAAGATCACCCCCGGCATGCTCCTGGCCGCCATGCGCCTGAACATTCCGACGATCTTCGTCTCGGGCGGCCCCATGGAATCCGGCGCCGCCGTGGACGGCGTCGTCGAGCACCGCCTCGACCTCATTGACGCGATGGTCATGGCCGTCGACGACTCCGTCAGCGACAATCAGCTGGCCAGCATCGAAGCAAACGCCTGCCCGACCTGCGGCTCCTGCGCCGGCATGTTCACGGCGAACTCAATGAACTGCCTGAACGAGGCCATCGGCCTGGCCCTGCCCGGCAACGGAACCACCCTGGCCACCCAGGTTGAACGCAAGAAGCTCTTCACCGAGGCCGGCACGCGCATCGTCGACATGTGCCGCGCCTACTACGACAATGAGGACGACTCGGTCCTGCCTCGTTCGATCGCCACGAAGGAGGCTTTCGAGAACGCGATGAGCCTGGACGTGGCGATGGGCGGCTCCACGAACACTGTCCTGCACATCCTCGCCATCGCCAACGAGGCCGGCGTCGACTTCACACTCGACGACATCGACGCGATCTCGCGCCGAGTGCCCTGCCTGTGCAAGGTGGCTCCCAATTCCACGACCTACCACATCGAGCACGTCCACCGTGCCGGGGGAATCCCCGCGCTCCTGGGAGAGCTCGACCGTGCGGGCCTGCTGCGTCGCGGCGTCCACTCCGTCCACTCCTCCTCCCTGGATGAGTGGCTTGGGGCGTGGGACGTGCGCGGCGCCGCCCCCTGCGACGAGGCGAAGCACCGCTTCCTCGCCGCCCCCGGTGGCGTGCGCACCACCCGCGCCTTCTCGACCGCCAACCTGTTTGAGTCCCTCGACACCGACGCCGCCTCCGGGTGCATCCGCTCGGTCGAGCACGCCTACACCAAAGACGGCGGCCTGGCGGTCCTCTACGGCAACATCGCCGCGAACGGCGCGATCATCAAGTCCGCCGGCATCGACGAGTCCCTCTTCCACTTCGTCGGGCGCGCGTTCGTGGTCGAGTCCCAGGAGGAGGCCGTCGAGGCGATCCTTTCCAAGCGCGTCACCGAGGGCGACGTTGTCGTCATCCAGTACGAGGGCCCCAAGGGCGGTCCCGGCATGCAGGAGATGCTCTACCCGACCTCCTACCTCAAGGGACTGGGCCTGGGCAAAAAGTGCGCGCTGATCACCGACGGACGCTTCTCGGGCGGCACCTCGGGCATCTCCATCGGGCACATCTCGCCCGAGGCCGCGGCCGGCGGCGCGATCGGGCTGGTGCGCACCGGCGATCAGATCGAGATCGACGTGAACAAGCGCGTGCTGCGCGCCCTGGTGAGCGATGAGGAGCTGGAGCGCCGCCGCGCCGAGAAGGGCGCGGCCCCGTGGAAGCCGTCGAAGCCGCGGCCCCGACAGGTCTCCGACGCCCTGCGCGTCTATGGCATGCTGGCTGCCTCGGCCGACAAGGGAGGCGTGCGCGTTCTGCCCGACTGGGCGTGAGGGAAGAGCATACAATCGGGGGCATGCATGGAGAGTACAAAGTCCCCGGAGGCAAGCTCGTCGTCGTCGACACGGACGTGGTGGAGGAGCGCCTCACCCACGTGAGGGTATCCGGCGACTTCTTCCTGGACCCCGACGACGCGCTCACCCGTATCACGGCCTCCCTGGAGGGGGCACCCGCCTCGTTGAGCGCGAAGGAACTGGCTGCGCGCGTGGAGGCCGCCCTCCACGAGGGCGACACCCTCATGGGGGTGACCCCCGAGGCCGTCGGCATCGCCGTGCGCCGGGCCCTCGGCGCTGCCCTGTCGTGGGACGACATCGACTTCGAGGTCATCCACGGCCCCGTCGTCGACCCGATGATCAACGTCGCCATGGACGAAACCCTGGTTGAGGACGTGGCCGCAGGGCGCCGCAAGCCCTTCATGCGCCTGTGGGAGTGGAACGGCCCGCAGGTCGTCATCGGCTCCTTCCAGTCCTACCAAAACGAAATCCAGCCCGATGGGGTGGAGCGCTACGGCATCACCGTGTCGCGCCGCGTCACCGGCGGCGGGGCCATGTTCATGGAACCGGGCAACTGCATCACCTACTCGCTCGTCATCCCGACAGCCCTCGTGGAGGGGATGAGCTTCGAGCAGGCCTATCCATACCTGGACCAGTGGGTCATGGAGGTTCTCGACAAGCTGGGCATCAAGGCCAGGTACGTGCCGCTCAACGACATCGCCTCCGAGGCGGGCAAGATCGGCGGCGCCGCACAGAAGCGCTGGGCCAGCGGCTACATGGTCCACCACGTGACGATGGCCTACGACATTGACGCCATCAAGATGAACGAGGTGCTGCGCATCGGCATGGAGAAGATTCGCGACAAGGGCACCCGTAGCGCCGTCAAGCGCGTGGATCCCATGCGTTCCCAGACCGGTCTTCCCCGCGAGGAGATCCTCCAGGCGTTCTTCGACCACTTCAAGGACAAGTACAACGCGAGCGTCGGCACCATCACCGAGGAGGATCTGAGGGTCGCGAGGGAGCGCTGCGAGACCAAGTTCGCCCGCCCCGAGTGGGTGCACCGCATCCCCTGAGCGCTCTGCCGTTCGCCGTGGGCGCGCCCGTTTGCGCCCGCCTCGGTCCTCGTTCGTTGACGAGGCCGGGGCGGGTTTGCGCTTAGAAGAGCTGGAGCGCGCGTACCCCGTGGATGACGAGTTCGACGCCGATGACGAGGATCAGGAAGCCCATGATGCGCACGATCGCGCCGACGCCGCTCGCTCCCAGCCTGTCGATCCAGGGCGTGGCGTAGCGCAGCAGCAGCGCGATGGCGGCGGCCGTCACCGCGATTCCAAGGACGATGCCGACGTGAAAGCCGATGGCCGTGTTTCGGGCGGCCAGCGCGATGACAACGCCGATCGAGCCCGGGCCTGCGATGAGCGGCAAGGCCATGGGGGAGAAGGACACATCCGCCTTGGTCGTCGCGTGCTGCGCCTCCTCGTCGGTGGCGCGCCGCTTGTTTTCCAGCATCGAGAAACCCGAGTGGGCGACGACCAACCCACCGGCGATCTGGAGGGAGGGCAGGTCGAAGCCGAAGAAACGCATGATGAGCGAGCCGCTGATCGCGAAGACTGCCAAGATGGCGAACACGTAGAAGCCGGTCTTCCATGCCTGGGAGCGCACCGCCGTGGGTGTGTTGCCGGCGGTGAGGCCTGCGAAGCCGGCGAGAGCACCGATCGGGTTGGTGATCGGGGCGAGCGCCAGGATCGCCGCGGACATTCCGGCGAGAACGGTCGTCATGGGGTCAATCCTAGCCGGTGCGCGCGGGCAGCAGTGAGTGGTCTCACCGCAGACGGCGCTCCCCGAAGACGGCCGTGCCCAGGCGCACGATCGTCGCGCCCTCGGCGATGGCCCACTCCAGGTCCCGACTCATCCCCATCGACAGCTCCAGGCGGGCCTCGTTCGCGCCCAGGGCGCGCGCGGTCGCGTCCCTGATGTCGCGTAGGCGCGCGTAGGCGGCGCGCACGTCGGCCTCGATGGGGGAGTTGAGCCCCACCGTCATGAAGCCCGCGAGGCGCAGGTGGATCGAGGCCTCCACGGCGTCGACCAGTGCGCCGACGTCGGAGGGAGCGCAGCCGTGCTTCGTGGCCTCGCCCGAGACGTTCACTTCGACGAAGACCGGGAGCGGGCCGGTCGCGCGCGCGTCTATCTTCGCGGCCAGGGCGGGGGAGTCCAGCGACTCGATCGCATCCACGCACGCCAGGGCCTGGTTGATCTTGTTGGTTTGCAGGGGGCCGATCAGGTGGATGCGCGCGCCAGGTACCTCCCGGATCGCCGCCTGGGTCGCGCGCGCCTCCTGCACGCGGTTGTGGCCGAGCAAGATGGGCAAACCCGCGTCACGCAGCGCAGTGGCGGCGGCGTGGCACTCCTCGGGGGTGCGTGTCTTGGCAGCCAATTCGAGCGTCACCGCCTCGGAGCGCCCGCATGCCGCCGAAGCGGCATCGATGCGCTCCCGGGCGGCAGCAATGGCCTCGGGAATACTCATGACCTCATGGTACGTGGCCCCAGCTTTCGGGGTTGAATCAGGGGCAGGTCAGGGACGGTTGGAGGCACGGTCGTGGCACACTGGAGTGTTCACCACTCGACGAAAGGACACGGTCGTGAAGACCCTGCTCAACATCATCTGGTTCTTCTTCGGCGGCCTGCCGCTCTTCCTCGGCTACCTGCTGGCCGGTCTCATCTCCTGCATCTTCGTCGTCACGATCCCCGCGGGACTGGCCTGCTTCCGCATCGCCGGATACGTGCTGTGGCCTTTCGGCAAGCGCGTCATCGACAAGCCCGGCGCGGGGGCGGGTTCGGCCCTCATGAACATCGTCTGGTTCATCGTGGCCGGGCTGTGGCTCGCCATCGGGCACGTGACGACGGCTGCCGCCCAGGCGATCACCATCGTTGGCATCCCGCTGGCCATCGCGAACCTCAAGATGATCCCGATCACCTGCTTCCCCTTCGGCAAGGCCGTCATCGACGATCCGACGGCCTCGATCCTGTGAGCCGGTCTACCCTGGGGGTATGGCTCGCAAGCACACGAAAGAACAGGGGAGAGGTTCCACCCGCGCCATCCACGCGCTGACGGCGGCGGGCGTGCCCTTCACGATCCACGAGTACGAGCACGACCCGGCCGCCCGGGCGTTCGGCGAGGAAACCGTTGAGAAGCTGGGCATCGACCCCACCCAGGCTTTCAAGACGCTCATGGTGCGCCTGGAACCCACCGGCGAGTTCGTCATCGGCTGCGTGCCCGCCCTGGCGCACCTGTCCATGAAGCTCATCGCCAAGGCCGCCGGCGCCAAGAGCGCCGACATGGCCGATCCCGCGATCGCCCAGCGGCGCACGGGCTACGTCGTGGGCGGCATCAGCCCGCTCGGACAAACCACCTCCCACCGCACGTTCATCGACTCCTCGTGCCTGGACCACGAGACGATCATCATCTCGGGCGGGCGGCGCGGCCTCAGCGTCGAGCTGAGCCCCCTCGACCTCGTCGAACTGACGAACGCGGAGGTGACGGACCTGGCGGCGCGCGGCTGAGACCGTTGGGCCCCTGCGGGTGGTGTGATGTCCGGGTTGGTGTAACCGAGACCGCCCCTGCTGGTTGATTATCGGTGTTTTTGAGGGCTTTTCGTGGAGCGGGGGTGGTCTGGGTTTCATGAAGGGACTGAATGGTGGTTGCGGGGGTGGTCTGGGTTTCGTGCGGTGATGGATCGATGTCAGGGAGTCATCTGGCATGTCGAGGGAAGGGAGGGGCGTTGGCCCCTTCGCCGGTTCTCGTCCCCGGACAAGCCTGCGTGCGTCCCGGTATGCGGGGTGGATTGCCTCCGCACAGGAAGGTCCTATCGTCATGCGCACCGGAGGCATTGTCGAGGCCGGGGACACTCGGCAGATCATGTCCGCCCCGCGTGAGCCCTATACGCGCGCTCTGATTGAGGCCGTGCCGCGTTTGTGATGCGAGCGTTGTGCTTCGTATAATAGATGTCATATATTCGTCTGAAAAGGATGGCACTATGAAAACGGCGACGCTTAACATGCGCGTGGATCCAAGGGTGAAGGAAGAAGCTGAGAGGGTGTATGCCCAGTTCGGTATGAACCTTACCGATGCTGTAAACGTATTCCTGCACAAGTCCATCATGGAGGGCGGCTTGCCCTTTGACTTGCGCCCGCCCCGTTACAACGCTGAGACCGAGCTCGCTATGCATGAGGCGCGTGAAATTGCCGCAGGGCGTGTTGTTGCCACCCGCTACGCGTCGGCAGCGCAAGCGTTCGCGGATGTTGCCGATGAGTGAGTCTCAACGGGGTCGGCGCGCCCTCGTGATGACTGGTCAATTCAAGAGAGACCTCAAGAGGGCTCGTAAACGAGGACTACCAATCAAGGAACTCGAAGCGGTCATTGAACTCATTCTTGCGGGCGAAGTTTTGCCTCCCCAGCGGCGAGATCATCTACTTACCGGTGACTATGCGGGGTTTCGTGAATGTCATGTTCGGCCGGATTGGCTGTTGGTCTATCTGGATGAGCCAGAGATCTGTGTCGTAACAGCAATTCGAACGGGGTTCCACTCAGACCTGTTTCAATAGTCGCATTTTTCCCTGAGAATCTAGATCGCATGACTGGTATGACAGAACTAAGTCGCCGCGGGCGCGCCGCCTACTGGGTGGTCGCCGCCCTCGCCTGGGCGGGCGTCGCCTCGACCATCATCATCAGCACGCTGGGCGGGTATGCCCCGCCGACCTACGTCGAGGAGGGGCTCTTCGCGGGAGCCGCCCACGGCTGGGCGGGCGCGCCCCAGCGCCTCCTGGACTGCCTGTCCTACTTCACCGAGCTGTCCAACATCATGGTCGCGATCATCTCGACCATCCTCGCCCGCCGAGGCCGCGTCGGGCGGTGGGGCAGGGCCACGCACCTGTGCGCCCTCATGATGATCACCGTGACCGCGATCGTCTACGCCACCCTCATCGGCCCCTACGAGGTTCTCTCGGGCTACGCGCTCGTCACCAATCCGCTCCAGCATATTCTCGTCCCCGCCGCCTTCGTGGGTGTGGCCGCGCTCGCGGGGCCGCGCGGCGGCATCACGTGGGGCACACTCGTCCGCGCCCTGTTGATCCCTGCCGCCTGGATCGCCTACACGCTCGCCCGTGGGGCCTTCACCCACCAGTACCCCTACGGCTTCGTCAACGTGTGGCGCATCGGCTACGCTCAGGTGGCCATCAACATCGTCGCGATCCTCGTAGGCGGCCTGCTCTTCGTGGCGCTCTTCGCCGGCATCGACTGGGCGATCCGACAAGCGGGGCGGACCGACACGAGCCGCTCCGAAAACGCGTAGAGGAACGGTAACGTCTCGCAGCGGGCAGCGGTTGTGCGACGGGAGGGTGTCTCGCGGGTGAACCGAGGGTGACGACAGGTTGTTGTTTTGTCTAACCGCAAGGAATATACTCGGGCCGACTGTACGATAGTGAAGGAGCCGCCGTGAAGATCCTCGTCATTCAAGGAAGTCCAGACGCAGCCAGCTACTCCCACGAGCTGTCGCTCGCCTACGCCGAGGAGGCGCGCGCAGCGGGTAACGACGTTCACATGATCGACCTTGCCACCGAGGACTTCGACCCGAACCTGCGATACGGGTACCGCAAGCACATGGAGGACGAAAGCGCCCCGGAACGCTACCAGGAGCTGATCGCGTGGGCGGATCACCTCGTCTTCAGCTTCCCGATCTGGTGGTCGGCTGAACCGGCGATCCTCAAGGGATTCATCGACCGCACTTTCACGCCGCGCTTCGCGTACCGATTCGCCGATGGCAAGAGCGAGGCGAAGCTGACGGGCAAGACCGCGGCGCTGATCCTCACCTCCCGCGCATCCGCTCTCATCTATCGTCTCTTCGGTGGTCCGGTCACGCGGTGGAAGCACATGATCCTGGGCTTTGTCGGCATTCGTCTGACGGACACGTTTATCCTTGGCAAGATCGATCATCCGCAGGACAACCCGACCTACCGCGCCGAATTCGTCGAGAAGGTACGACGCTACGCCCGCCGCTGACCCGCTGCGCGGCAGCCAGCCCAGTCGCCCCCGCGCCCGGTGGCCGCTAGAGTGAGGCCATGACCAGCGAACCCGGGCTTGTTCCCGAACTTGCCGTCACCAACTACGAGGCGTCGCGCCGCTTTTGGTGCGACCTCGTCGGCTTCTGCCTTCGATACGAGCGGCCCGAGGAGGGCTTCGGATACCTCGTCTTGGGCAACGCGCACCTGATGCTTGATCAGATCAACCACGGGAGGACGTGGGCGACCGGCCCCCTTGAGCCACCGCTTGGTCGTGGGATCAACCTCGAGGTTCAGGTCGAAGATCTGGACGCCGCGTGGCGGCGCCTCACGCAGGCGCAGTGGCCGATCTTCGTCGAACCCGAAGAACAGTGGTATCGGGCGGGCGAGCGCGAGATCGGCGTTCGGCAGTTCCTGGTCCAGGACCCCGACGGTTACCTTCTGCGCCTCCAGCAGGAGATCGGTGCAAGACCTGCGCGCCGACAATAGGCGTGAACGCGGGGATCGCGATCGTTTCCGCCAGTCCCACCCGGCCAGCCGGAAGCGTCGTGAGTGCGAGGCCGAGCTGCTCCCGCTGCGACGCGGCCGCCGGGTGCGGTGATTGCCCCTACCGCGGAGCGACCGTGACAGTCGCGAGTGCAACCCGTCCGGCCTCGTCCGAGGCGGGCACGTCTACGAGGGCGACGATGCGCCAGTCCATGTCCTCCTCGGGGTCGACCAGCGTCTGCGTAGCCAGCCACAGCGACCCCGCAGGGGCATCATCCACGGTCTCGGACAGCTCTTCGATGCGCGCCGCCTGGGCGCGCATGGCGGCCGACGGTGCCGCCGCGGGAGCCAGCTCCAGCACGTCCTCCCGGGTGGGGGCCTCGTTGAGAGCGCACAGCGACGTGGCCCGGGCGCGCTGGTCGATGCCGATCCATTCGTGCTCCGCCCAGTAGCGCTCCAGCACGCCGTCCCACTCCTCCTCGCCCCACGGCGAGGCGATGGGCGTACGGCAGGCCTCGTCCAGGCGCGCCAGGGCCCCCACGTCGTCGCGGCTCATCGCCTCCACCCGCTCGAAGAGCGCGCGGCGGATCGCCGTGCGGAACGCGTGACGGTTCGCACTGAAGGCAACGGTCCCGTCCTCGTCCGCGCCGAAGGCCAGCTCCGTGCCCTGCGTGCCATCCCCCTCGGACGCGGGGAGGGCCTGACCCGTGGACATGGCCTCCCACTCGTCCAGCAGCGAGGAGTCCACCGCGCGGATGAGCGCCGAGAGCCACGAGATGATCGCGCGCAGCTCCTCCGTCATCAGCTCATCGGGCACGATCTGGCGCAGCGCGCGGTACGCGTCCGTCAGGTAGCGCAACACGATGCCCTCGGAGCGGCCCACGTCGTAGCGCCCCACAATCCCCGTGAAGGTCAGCGCGTTCTCGATCATCTCTCGCACGACCGACTTCGGTGAAATCTCCTGATCCCCGATCCACGGATTCGCGCGCACATACACCGCGAAGGCGTCCCCCAGGAGCGAGGCCAGCGGGCGCGGCCACGTCACATCCTCCAGGGCGGCCATCCTCTCCTCGTACTCCAACCCCTCGGCCTTCATCGCGGCCACGGCCTCGGCGCGCGCCGCCTTCTCCTGCGCGAAGAGCAGGGGGCGGGGGTCTTCCAGCACCGACTCGATGACCGAGACGACGTCCAGGGCGAAGGTCGGTGACCCCGGGTCCAGGAGTTCCAGGGCCGCCAGCGCGAAGGGGGAGAGCGGCTGGTTGAGAGCAAAATCGTCGGGCAGGTCCGTGGCCGCACGCAGGCGAGGCTCCCCCGAGGCCGAGGCGCGGGACGAGGACACGTGCTCGACCACCCCGGCCTGCTTCATCGACGTGTAGATCTCCCCGAGCCTGCGCAGGTGAGGGTTGCGATCCGAGACCGGATCATCGTTGTTGCGGGCTAGCCACACGAGGTGCTCGCCCGGGTCACGCCCGGCGGCGGGTGCTCCCGCCAAGACGTTGAGGACCATCGCATGCGTCATCTCGAAGCGGCTGGTCAGCTTCTCGGGGGCAGCCTCGACCAGGCGATCGAAGGTCGAGCGTGTCCAGGAGACCTCACCCGCTTCCGGTCCCTTGCGCTTCTTCGCGGACTTCTTGCGCGCGCGCTTTGCCTCGCGCGCATCGCGGGCCGCCTCCTGAGCGGCGCTCAGGCGTGCGCGCTCGCGCGCGGATTCCACCTCGTGCTCGGGAGCCAGGACGCGCACGAAACCGACCGTGTCGAAGCCGGCGCGACCCGCGCGGCCCGCGATCTGGTGGAACTCTCGCGCGCTCACGTGGCGCATGCGACGCCCGTCGTACTTGACGAGCGAGGTCATGAGGACGGTGCGGATCGGCACGTTGATCCCCACCCCCAGGGTGTCCGTGCCGCACACGATCGGCAGCAGGCCCGCCTGCGTGAGGCGCTCAACCAGGCGGCGGTAGCGCGGCAGCATGCCCGCGTGGTGGACGCCGATGCCCTGCGCGAGCAGGGACTTAAGGGTCTGGCCGAAGCCCTTCGTGAAGGATACGCCCGCCAGCTGGGCGGCGATCTCCTTCTTCTGGTCGGCGGAAATCAGCGAGGAACGATCAAAGGACTGCGCCGTCGCGACGGCGTCGCGCTGGGAGAAATGCACGATGTAGACGGGCCAGCGGCCCTCGCCCAGCAGCCGCTCGACCGTATCGGGTAGACGATCGACGACGTAGTCGAACTCGAGGGGAACGGGCCGCTCCGCGTCGTCGACGAGCGCCACGTCGCGTCCGGTGCGTTCCTTCCAGCTGCGCTCGAAATGCGAGGTGTCACCCAGCGTGGCGCTCATGGCGACCACCTGTGGGGCCGTCAGCTCCAGGAGCGGGACCTGCCACGCCCACCCGCGCTGGCGATCACCGTAGAAGTGGAACTCGTCCATGACGACCATGTCGGCGTCCAGGCTCGGTCCCTCGCGCAACGACTGGTTTGCCAGGATCTCGGCCGTGCAGCAGACGATCGGGGCGTCGGCGTTGAGCGAGACGTCCCCGGTCACCATGCCGACGTTGTCCGCGCCGAAGAGAGACACCAGATCGAAGAACTTCTCCGACACGAGCGCCTTCAGGGGCGCCGTGTAGTAGGAGCGGCCCCCGTGGGCCATGGACGTAAAGTGCGCGGCCAGGGCGATCATGGACTTCCCGGAACCCGTGGGGGTGGCCGCGATGACGTGGTTGCCCGCCAAAATCTCGACGAGAGCTTCCTCCTGGTGAGGGTAGAGCCGCCTGCCCGTCGAGGCAGCCCACGACGTGAAGGCCTCGTATAGGGCGTCGTCGTCTCCCAGCCGACCGGCGTCCTCCAGGTCGTCCAGGATCTCGTTCAGTGTCGCGCTCATGGTCTCATTGTCCCAGACGGCGCCCGGGCGTGCCCCGCCCGCGCCCGGGCGCGTGGCGAGACGAGGGATGCCCGGACAGGCGGGCTGTGGCAAGATGAACGGTACCCATCAACGCGGGTCCGTCCCGCCAAGCGCGCGAGGCCGCGACGAACCCGGTCTCGTCCCTGAACCCACGGGAGGCACCAGTGGAAGAGATTGCCCAGATCGAGCAACAGATCGCCGACTGGATCACGATGCACCTGACGATCGTCATCCTCATCGGCGTGGGCGTGGTCCTCACCGTCATCTCCCGCGGCGTCCAGGTGCGCCTTTTCCCCGAGATGGTGCGCACGGTCCTCGGGTCTCGGCAGGGCGCCAAGGGAGGGATCTCCTCGTTCCAGGCCTTCGCGATCTCCCTGGCCGCGCGCGTCGGTGTCGGCAACGTCTTCGGCGTGGCGGCCGCCCTCATGTTCGGTGGGCCAGGCGCGATCTTCTGGATGTGGGTCGTCGCCCTGGTGGGGATGGCCACCGCTTTCTTCGAGGCGACCCTCGCCCAGATCTTCAAGGTGCGCCATGTTGATGGCTCCTATCGCGGCGGCCCGGCCTACTACATCAAGCGAGGCATGAAGAACCGCCTCCTCGCGAACGTGTTCGCCGTCATCACGGTGGTCACCTGCGGCATCGTCATCACCTCCGTGCAGTCCAACGCGATTGCCGGGACGCTCACCGGCGCCTTCGGAGAGGCCGCCAAGCAGCCCCTGCCGGGCGCGGGAGGCTTCTCGGCCGCACAGCTGACCGTCGCGGGACTCGTGTTCGTGTTCTCCGCGATGGTGATCTTCGGCGGCATCCGCACGGTCGCCCGCGTCACCGAGTGGATGGCGCCGATCATGGCGCTCGTCTACGTCGTCATGGTCGCCGTCATTTGCCTCATGAACCTCTCGCAGTTCGGCGCGGTGCTCGCTCAGATCTTCTCCTCAGCCTTCTCCGCTGACGCTACCGCCGGCGGCCTGGGGGGCGGCATCCTCGCGGCGATGATCAACGGCACCAAGCGCGGCCTCTTCTCCAACGAGGCAGGCCAGGGAACCGCCCCGAACGCCGCAGCCACGGCCACCGTCTCGCACCCCGTGCGCCAGGGCCTCATCCAGTCCCTCGGCGTCTTCATCGACACGATCATCGTGTGCACGGCGACGGCGTTCGTCATCCTCATCGCGGGCCCCACTGTGTGGTCTGGGGCGGACGTCAACCCCTCGAACCTGACGACGCTGGCCGTCGCCCACGAGCTGGGAGGATGGACGATCATCCCGATGGCGATCCTCATCTTCGTGCTCGCTTACTCCTCGGTCATCGCCGCCTACGTCTACTCCGATACGAACATGTCCTTCGTGTGTGGGGACGCCCCGTGGGCGACGTGGACGGTGCGCGTCGTGTGCGTCGCCTCCGCAACGGTCGGCGCGCTGCTCTCCCTCGACGTCGTGTGGAACGCAGTAGACATCGCGATGGCCATCATGACGATCACCAACCTCGTCGCGCTGGTCTTCCTCGCCCGGTGGGTGCTGGGGGCGCTGCGCGACTACGAGGGTCAGCGTCGGCGCGGCGTCGCCGAACCCGTCTTCGTGGGGGAGAAGAACCCGCTGCTCCCCGGCAACGTTCCCGGCCACGTCTGGAAGCGCGCGAAGAAGAAGTAACCCCGAACGGCAACGTCGGCGGGTGCGCCTGGCTCATCGCGTGCCCGACGCACCCGCCGCATGCACGGGCACAGCCTCCGCGCTCGGGGCGGCCGTGGGTTAGGCTACCGGCATGAGAATCGCACGTTTTTCTGATGGAACGAACCCCGTGTACGGAGCCCTGGAGGAGGGGTCGACGAGGATCGTGGGACTCAAGGGCGATCCGCTATTCTCGCCCGTGGAGCCATCCGGCCAGATCTACGAGCTGGACGAGGTGCGCCTGCTCTCCCCGGTGATCCCGCGCTCCAAGGTCGTGGGAATCGGCAACAACTATTCCGGCGTTCCCGTCCCCGCTGACGAGCGGACGGAACCGCCGATCTTCCTGAAGGCCAACACCTCCGTGATCGGTCCGGACGACCCCATCGCGATCCCGCAGTGGTCCAGCGACGTCGTCTTCGAGGGCGAGCTCGCGATCGTCATCAAGTCCCTGGCAAAGGACATCGCGGTCGCCGACGCCCCGCAGGTCGTTTTGGGCTACACGATCGCCAACGACGTGACCGCCCGGGACCAGATGACGGGAGGCCCCTGGACGCGTGGCAAGTCCTTCGACACGGCCTGCCCCCTGGGCCCGTGGATCACGGTCGACCCGGACCTCGACGTGGACAACCTGTCTCTTCGTTCCTTCCTCAACGGCCAGAGCGCGCAGGACGCGTCGACGTCGACGATGATCTGGAACGCCCACGAGCTGGTGTCCTTCGTGTCCCACCAGATGACGCTCCTGCCCGGCGACGTGATCGTCACCGGCGCGCCCGCGGGCTGCGGACGCATCGACGCCGGCGACCGCGTCGAGATCGAGATTGAGGGAATCGGGCGATTGAGTAACCCCGTCGTCCGGGCGTAAGAGTGTGACCTGTGCGGTAGAATGGCGTCGTTTCATCGACACATTCGCCGCATAGGAGCATACCGTGAGCGAACCCCAATCCTCGGGCGCATTGGCCGTCGAAATGGCGGGCCTGGACGTCATCCCCGAATCCGATCGCAAGGGCAGGCCCGCCGACCTCTTCATGCCGTGGTTCGCCGCGAACATCTCCGTCCTGGGGATCTCCTGGGGCTCGTGGGTGTTGGGATTCGGCCTGTCCCTGATCCAGGCCGTCGTGGTCTCGGTCGTGGGCGTGTCGCTGTCCTTCCTGGTGTGCGGACTCATCGCGATCGCAGGTAAACGCGGTTCCGCGCCAACCCTGGTTCTCTCGCGAGCCGCCTTCGGCTTCAACGGCAACAGGGTCTCGGCGGCCATCTCCTGGATCCTGACGGTGGGATGGGAGACCTTCCTCGCCATCATGGCGGTGCAGGCCACTGCCACCGTCATGGGGGCGATGGGCTTTACCAATCACGTGCTCGCCCAGGTGATTGCCCTCATCCTCGTCGTCGTCTTGGCGGCCGGTTCGGGCATTCTCGGTTTCGAGGCCATCATGAAGGTGCAGACGTGGATCACGTGGGCCACGGCGCTCCTGACGATCGTGTACCTCGTGCTGGTGGCGCCGACCATCGATGTCGCGGTTCTGTCCGCTCGTGAATCCGCTCCCGCCGCCGCTGTCCTGGGGGCCGGTTGCATGCTCCTCGTCGGATTCGGTTTCGGGTGGATCAACGCCGCGGCCGACTATTCGCGCTACCTGCCGCGTGCCGCCTCAACGCGGGGGGTTGTCGGGTGGACCACGCTGGGAGCGGCGCTGCCCACGGTCATCCTCGTGTTTTTCGGAATCCTCCTCGTCGGCTCGGCCGACGAGTCTCTGTCCGAGGCGATCGGCTCCGATCCGATCGGAGCGCTCACGACCCTGCTGCCGACGTGGTTCCTCGTTCCCTTTGCGCTCGTCGCGATCCTGGGACTCATCGGCGGCATCGTCATGGACATCTACTCCTCCGGCCTGTCGCTGCTCGCCACGGGCGTGCCCGTCTCGCGGCCGGTGGCCACGGCCATTGACGGCACGATCATGACGGTGGGAACCATCGTTGTCGTGTTCTTCGCCGATTCCTTCCTGACCCCCTTCACCGCGTTCCTGACGACCCTCGGGGTCGTGATCGCCGCGTGGGGTGGCGTCATGCTCGCCGACATTGCGCTGCGCCGCAAGGACTACGACGAGCCCTCGCTCTTTACCCCGTCGGGCCGCTACGGCTCGGTCAACTGGGGGGCCGTCGCCTCCCTCGTCGTTGGCTCGCTGGTGGGCTGGGGCCTCGTCGTCAACGCGAACGCCTCCTGGCTCTCCTGGCAGGGCTACCTCCTGGGCCCCCTGGGTGGTCGCGAGGGTGACTGGGCGGGCGCCAACATCGGTATCCTCCTGGCCATGGTCGTGGGATTCGTGGGCTACTGGGCCACCAGCGCCGGTCGCGTGCGCGCCCAGGAGAAACTCGAGTCACGCACCTACGCGCAGGGCGCGGAAGGCGACGAGCGGTGAGCGTCGACCCGCGCTTTGCGGCGGCTCTCGTGGACGAGGAGGCGCTGGTCGGCTCGCGCTCTCTCACCGAGCTCACGGGACATCCCGACGCGCTCGTTGTCCTCGGGTCGGGCCTGGCCGACGCCCTTGACGAGGCGTGGGGAACCCCCGTGGCCACAGCGTCCCTGGACGAGATCCCCGGCGTTCTTCCTCCCGTTGCCGACGGGCACGGCGGGCAGCTGCGCGCCTACGAGCGCGAGGAGGGAGCGGTCCTGGTGGCGACGGGGCGCACCCACCTCTACGAGGGAGTGGGAGCACGGGCCGTGACCGCCCTTGCCCGCGCCGCCGCCTCCGCCGGGATCAGCCGAGCGGTGCTGACGAACGCGAACGGATGCCTGCGGCAGTGGAGGCTCGGCGACGTCATGGCGATCACCGATCACGTGAACCTCTCCGGCTTGTCTCCCTTCGACGGCCCCCTATTCCTGGACGTGTCGGCGGTCTGGGACCGGCCGATGACGGACGCGTTGCGCGGCGTCTGCCAGCGGGAGGGTGTCTACGCGATCCTGCGCGGCCCCGAGTACCAGACCCCGGCGGAAACCCGGATCCTCGCGGGCCTGGGCGTGGACTGCGTGGGCATGTCCACGGTCATGGAGGCGCTCACCCTGGATGCCCTGGGGGTGCGCGTGGCCGGAATGTCCGTCGTCTCCGACCTGTCCTTCGCTAACGCGCCCACGGATCCGACGGCCGTCGTCGAGGCCGCGTCCTCGGCGCGAGCAACGGTTGTCGCCGGGATCGAGGCCGCCCTGCGCGCCTGATCCGTCAGGCGCGGCGCCTCCGAGCTGCGACGCGAGCCCCGTGAGCGGCCACGGGCCGACGAGGGGCGGGCCCCGATAGGGGAGGCCGCGTCAGAGCAGACCGAGGACCCGCTCCACGATGCGTGAGGCCACGTCGGGGGCGCACGCCAGGTTGATACGAGCCCAGGAGGAATAGTCCGCCCCGAGGGTGCGCCCATCGTTGGCGGCGATGCCTGCTCGCTCGCGCAGGGTCGCGGCGGGGGAGAGAGGACCCAGATCGATGCCGTCAAAGCCCCACCAGCTCAGGTAGGTTCCCTCCGGGCGCACGAAGTCGATCGGCGTGCCCGCCAACGCGTTCGCCACGCGCTCGACATTGCCTCGGATCAGCTCCTTGACCTCGCGCTGCCACTCATCCCCGCGCTCGTAGGCGGCGATCGCGCCGACCGTGCCGATGACGGACGCGTCGTGGCGTACCTCGGCGGCGAACTCGTCCCAGCGTGCGCGCAGCGCGTCGTCGGGGAGGATGACCTGCGCGCTGGGAAGCCCGGCGATGTTCCACCCCTTTGACGCGGCGGTCGCCGTCACGGTGTGGGCCGCGAACGCCGGGCCGAGTGAGGCGTAGGAGACGAAGGGGAGCGTGTCATCGAGGACCAGGGAGGAGTGGATCTCATCGGCGAAGACCAGCGCGTCGTAGGCGTCTACCACCTCGTGGAGCGCCCGCAGCTCCTCCTCGCCAAGGACGCGGCCGACCGGGTTCCACGGGTTGCACAGGATGACGAGGCCAGCCCCGGCCTCCAGTCCCGCCCGAATCCCCTCCAGGTCGAGTGCCCAGCCGCGGCCTCCCGCGCGGGTGCCCCGCAGGGAGGGGACCTCGATGACGGGGTGGTTGAACGTGCCCGGAATCGTCAAGAACGGCATGTAGGCGGGGGTTGGGACGACGATCGGTGCGCCCGGGCGCACCAGGTGATCAATCGTCGCCTCAAGCGCAGGCAGGACCGCGGACGCCAGGCGCACGTGCGACTCATCTACCGCCCACCCGAAGCGCCTCTTGTGAAACTCGGCGGCGGCCGCGGCGGCGGCGGGTTCGAGCCAGGTGGGTTGGTAGCCGAGCAGGCCGTCATCAATCGCGCGCTTCATCGCCTCGGCGACCTCGGGGGCCGTCCCGAAGTCCATCTCTGCCACCCACGCCCCGATCGTGGGTTCACCGTTGGAGCGGGTGATCCCCGTCCACTTGAGCGAACCCGTGCGGTAGAGGTGGGCGTCGGAAAAGAGACGGACGGGCATGCTATCTATCCTCCTGAGGTGGTGGGTGCGGCGGCGAGGCGCCGATGGTGATACACGCTATCCCTCATTGTGTGAGGCGGCTGAGCGCGCCCACGCATCAAGCAAATGCAACAGCCGCCCCTGGAGTACGATGGGGGAATCATGAGTGAAACAACTGCCACCGGTGCCGACGTCCGCGTCCGCTTCTGTCCTTCGCCCACGGGAACACCCCACGTCGGAATGGTCCGCACGTGCTTGTTCAACTGGGCGTACGCCCGACACACGGGGGGAACCTTCGTCTTCCGCATCGAGGATACCGACGCCGCCCGCGATTCCCAGGAGTCCTTTGACCAGATCATTGAGTCCCTCCAGTGGCTCGGCCTCGACTGGGACGAGGGGGTTGGCAAGGGAGGGCCTCACGGACCGTACCGCCAGAGCGAGCGCATGGACATTTACCGCGACGTGGCTGCGCGGCTGCTGGAGGCCGGATACGCCTACGAGTCCTACTCGACCCCCGAGGAGGTCGAGGAGCGCCACCGTGCCAAGGGCGAGGACCCCAAGCTGGGCTACGACGGATTCGACCGAGACCTGAGCGACGAGCAGATCGCCGCCTACCGGGCCGAGGGGCGTCAGCCCGTGCTGCGCCTGCGCATGCCCGACGAGGACATCACCTTCACTGACCTGATCCGCGGGGAGATCACCTTCAAGGCCGGTTCCGTTCCCGACTACGTCATCGTGCGCGCCAACGGC
>ERZ772807.690-NODE-690-length-20236-cov-6.704177_pt1 | contig 20236 bp, 18 predicted proteins | sample MGYA00511472_ERZ772807 | MGnify/ENA primary metagenome ERZ772807 (study PRJEB29015, sample SAMEA2737947) | human oral metagenome | biome: human oral; feature: human-associated habitat; material: dental | place: China | collected 2039 ...
TTTTTTATTCAAAAAATAAAAATGATATTATTATTAATTCTTTAATTAATAGTAATAATTTACTTGCTGAAAAACAAAGCAAGTATCAAAATAATTTAATGCTATTAGCTGAAATCTTATACCCTATTGTTAATGGAGATATAATTGAATATAAAGAGCTAAAAGAGCTTCTTCTTCTATGTTTATATAGTTCTTATAGGGAATTTTATGTTCTTTCAATAAAGCTTCTTGTGTAGCCGAAAGACGTCCTACTATGTCAAGAACTATATCCAATCCTTCTAAAGCCTCAATAGCGCGTTCTATATTTTTGTTCTCACGAGTGCCTACGATGAGTACTTGTGTAGTAGTATTGTTCTTCAAGGCGTCAATAGGATTGATAGCCATTGTGATACAGTTTGGAACTACTACTACTTTATGAGCTACCGAAGGCATCAAACAGCAAATTTCTTCTTTTGTATTTTCTGAAATAGCTGCGATAATTTGTGCCCGCTTGAAAGGCAAATATACCCAAAAAAGTTTAAATACCAAAAAACGCAAGAAAGGTAATTTCCTATATAACCCTAAATCGTGTACGGTAAGCACTGTTTTTCGGCTTTTTAACCCAATAACTGAAAAGTGTATATCTCCTGTTATATGTACTATGTCGTCTTTTGCTACTTGTCTTCTAAAAAAAAAGATAGCTTTAAGTACATTCCACAAGCCGTTATTATATGGGTTTTCTACCTCTCGCAGGGAAAGCCCCTGTACTGTGATAGCTTCTTTTATAAATCTAAACAACCGCTCAATACTGCGTTCATTAGGATTTCGTTTTCTATTAAAAAATGTTATATTCATCAGTACATATTTCGTTCATATTGCTGGTTATACCACAGTGATTTATAAGGCTTAAACAAATCGGGATACACCTTAATGGAATTGTGCATCATCCAGATACTTAATGCAAAAAGTGCTAATATACACAATGCTCTCTGCCAACGCTCTTTCAATATGTAAAGAATAGATGTTAATAGCACACCTTCTACTATGTTGAAATACATACTTCCTCTACTCACTATAATCGATAACGAACTACCAAAAAGCAAGTAGAGCACGAGTGATATCAAATACCCATTCAGTAGCAAGTTATAATAGGGATATACCTTTTCTACCTTATCTCTTATCCATAAGAAAAATACGGCAAATATTGCTCGTTTGGCTATTCCCAGAAGGCTTAAAGGCGAAACTACGGCTGTTGAATAATGTTTAGTTCTAAGATGTATAAAATCTGAAAAAAAACCAATAGATTTAAAAAGTATGGAAGGAAGTGTACTGAATCCTATAAAGAAAGAAACAATCAGTACTATAACAATATGTTGCCACTTAAATTTCCTATTTATAAAATAATAAACACTTCCCAAAATAGTGGTCAGGTGTATTGACATAGAGGCTGCTATTACTCCAAAGAACCACCTATTACGCGCTATTACCATCGGCAAACAATAAAGAACAAGAGCCACTGTGAGCAACTGCCTATTGGAACCAATCATTCCTAAACTCGAAGCAAATAAAAACAAATAACTACTGATGGGATATTCAGTGATTTTCCTTAACCCATAAATTACTAAATAATAAAATATTGTAGCGTGTAGAAAAAGAAAAACGCTATAATTATTAGTGAACAATCGCACTAAATAATTGAGAAACAAATAACCTATTTCCATAATGAATGTACCTTCATACATCGCTTTATGCAAATACTCTGAAATATTCTCAAAGACTTCTTTATAAGGTTCCCAATCAGTACCTGTACGCCAGCGCAAACCTACCAAAAATACCGACAATAGGTAAGTGCTCAAAAGCAAATATTTTTGCAATAAAATATTTGCTTTTTTAAAAACCTCTAAAAAAGAAAACACTAATAAAACGGATAAAAATAATATATATATCTCCATACTTACATTTCTAATAGCTGAAACATCTCTTGCATTCTTATATCATAGGTGTGATGAGTTAAAAAATGAGCTTTTTGTTTCTCTGATAACTGATGTCTCTCTAAGGACTTATCTAAATAATATCTTATCAACGATATAGCTTCATCTATATGTTTGAAAGTAAATTTTTTAGCGGGTATGCCTGTATATTCTTCCAAGGTAGGTTTATAATCACATATTTGGAAAGCTCCCATACCTGCTATCTCAAAGAACTTAGCATTCACCGATTGAATTTCAGCATAGTGAAAATTATTAAACACTATCTTACTTCCCAACAATACTTCTGCTTTTCTTTTTCCTGTGATAAATTCGTGTTGATATAAAGAGTTAATAGTAGGTAATGAGACTCGCTTATCAGCTGTACCAAATAGTTTCACTGCAATACCTGCTTTTACCAATCGTTCTACCATTTTTGCTCTATAAGGATAAAGTGTCCCAAAGCAAACTACATCTATATCGATGTTTTTCTCTAATGTTTTTCTATCTTCAAAATTATAAGTGTGTATACGCTGATTAAAAGCCTCTGGCAAATAGAAAACCTTTAAACCCATTTTATTCTTCATAAAATCTACAATAAAAGGATCTTTTGTAAAGTATGCATCATAAGGCGATATAAATATCTGTTGTCTTTGAAAGGTTGTAAGTGCATCGGGATTTAAATGTACAACCTTTGTATTAGGCAATTCTCGCTTGATAAACCTAATACAATCAGGATGAATAAATCTATAAGTGCAAATTACCAACTCAGGATGTTCATCTACTATACGTTTGGCTATTTTCTTAAATATACGAGCGTCATACCCTTGAAAAAACTGTTGCAACCAATAATTATAACGCAAGGGCAACCTGCTTACATCTTTAATATCAATATGAAAAACAGTATGCCCTAAAAAGGTTAGTGAATCATTTAAATGGAATTCTAAACTATCATAGTCTTTACTTCCTAAAAGTGCTATTTTCATCTTCCGTAGTATTTAAAAGTAATTTATACTTTGATGTAGCATATAAACAATATATAATCTCAGATAGTGCCGAAATAGTTATCATTATCCCTATTGTAAAAATACTTCTATTAAATAACAAAACAAAAGCACTTATCACAAAACTAACCAAAGCTATAAGCTGTGTTTTGGTAACCAAAAAATTTTTCTCATTAGGGATAAACACAAAATAAGTATAGGCACCCACTATTAGTCTGCTCAAAATAGTACTACTTAACAATATTGCCATATAATGAGCTTCAGCCATACTATCTCCTCCTAATAAATGTACGGCATAGCCTCCTAACAAAGCTATCCCTAGCATTGTAATCATCGATAATATATATTCCCATCGTATGATTTTCTTTATAGCATTTGCATTATTATGTACTACTATTTTTGGAAAAATAGCTGCATTAATGCTCATAAATATTACGCGAGGAATATAAATAATCTTATTGGCTAAATCATATATTGCTACTTCTTTCATTCCAAATAAAGCTCCTATAATTACGGGGATACTGTACTCCTTTAAAGAGCCTGCCAAATAACTGTAAAAGAAAGGTAGTGATTTTTTAAAAACCTCTTTCAGTTCTTTCAAAGCTATCCAGCTCACATACAATTGATATTTAATATGTATAATAACAAAAGAAATAATGCCTGCTAAAAAAGTAGTTCCTGCTACAATAAATGAATATAGCATTAAATCTTCTTTTTCTTTTACGAAAACAAATATAAAAGGTAAACTCAATATTTTTACTGCCAATTGCAACATTGTTTGCACTCGCATTTGTTGTATCCCTTGAAAAAACCATTGTGGAAATAAAATATATGAATACACAGTGCTAAAACAGCTTATAAATATCCATTTATTGTTCCAAAACAAAGGGATGCTAAATAATAATATAGCAAAAACTATTATGGAAATCAAAAATAAGTAGTTCTTAGCTGTAAAAACCTCTGATAATACTCGTTCAAGTATTTTTTTATTATTTACATTTTCTGCAATCAACTTAGTAGCTGGTAAATCAAATCCAAAATTGATAAAAAATATGAAATAAGCAGCTATAGAAGATGCAAAAACGTATAAACCATATCCTTCCCCTCCTAAAACTCTTATCAAATAAGGGTAAATAAGTAAATAAAACAATGTATTTAAAAATTGTAGCAATGTCATAAAAAAATAATTCTCTACAATCTTTTTATTATTCTTGATAACCCCTTTTATATTTTTTAAAAAACTCATTTCGCCACCAAACTAAGATTGCAAAAGTAGCAACTCTGCCGAAAAAAAACAACAAAAAGGACGTATTTTTATTTTTTGAGTATTGATAAACAACTTCTCAGAGAGAGTCTGAGTATATCGGAAGGAAACAGAAGAAATCGGAAGAGAGCTGAGAGAAAATTTGGTGAAAAAAGGGTGCTAGGAGAGTGGGGTTAGCTTATAGAGAGCTTATAGGAAGCTTATACGAATCTTGGACGATTGGTATAGAAAGGGTATATAAGTAGTTGATTTATAATGCAATACAACAAGGCTAAAAATGCTAAAAACGGGGTTTCGAGGCGAAAGAAAAGGAATCCTCACCCCGTTCACATACTCTCCTATTCGGAGACTTCTCCCAAGGAGAGGGGGTGTAGTGACGAGTAGAGAGCGACGGAAAAGCGGAGGAAACCTCCCCCTAGCCCCCTCCAAAGGGGGAATGTAGGGACGGAAAAGGGGAAGAGAAATTAGAGAATTAGCAAATTTGAAAATTAGTAAATGGGAACGTGTAATAGAAACATCCCCCTAGCCCCCTTCAAAAGGGGGAATGTAGTGACGAAAAAAGTGAAGGAAACCTTTCCCCCTTCTCACATACCCAGCTGTCGCTGGCTACCTCCAAAAGAGGGAAACTGTGGCGAGTCATTTATTGGGTAAGCCCCCGAACCCCCGAAGGGGGACAAGCTGGAAAAGCTGACACCCCCCCCTTTACACATATCCAGCTATTGCTGGCTACCTTCAAAGGGGGAATGTGATGATGGGGGAAAAAGAGGGGTGGGGTGGAAATCCGTGAATAATATGTAAATTATTAAGGAGGTAAATGGTGCTACTTAGGTAATTGGTAGGCAATGAATAATAGGGATAATTTGTTTAAAGACTTAAATAGCTAATTTGCTACATTGCGAAAATTAGATTTCTGAACAATAACAGTAGCGAGAGCTGTGGTAAAACCCCAATGAGCCAACTTAAAAACATTAGCCATAAGGACTTCTGGTTGAGGTAAGCTTGTGCTGAAATACAGGCTCCGCTGAGGAATAAGAAAAAGGCTACTATGTAGGTCATATCTTTTTCTACGGCAATACTGAGCAATACTGAGAAGGTAGTAAGCGCCCCCATTCCCATAGCAAACATATTGACTTGCAATCGCAGAAAATGTAAAAACAAAATTATAAAACAGCTGATGGCTAAGTTCATCACGTAGAAGTAGAGGATAGGATAGGGGTCGATGGGGGTGATGCCGAAAGCTACCCCTAAGAGCATTGCTATATAGCCGTACAAGAGCCATTTTTGTTTTTCTAACGGAATGATAAAAGGGTTCTGCAACCAGCCTATTACAAACAAGATGAGGTAGATGAGTGTAGGGATAGCAATGGTAACTATCAGTAATAATAGCCACGTAACCTTCATTTGCTCTACAGGGAGAGGAAAAGGGATATTAAAAAGCACCACCATAGCTCCGTAGATAGGGAACCAGATGGGGTGAGTAAAAAAAGCTATGATATAACTCAAAAAACGCATTGTATTCTTCTTTTTTTGCAAAGGTAGTACAAAATAGCAAAATAGCAAATTTGAAAAAAAGCAAAAAAGCCCCTCGCGTGAGCGAGGGGCTTTTTATTTAAGGAGTGTAAATAATGTTTTCTACTAAGTCGTTGTCGGTATTCTTGGCGAGCTGTGAGTTTTTCTCGTTAAAAGGGGTGGTGTAGAGAAACTCTTCGCTACTTAGATGTCCTGTGGGCATCTCGTCGGGGTTCGTCTCGGCAACTTTGTTGGTTCCAGACAGTTCTTTCAGTTCTTCAGCGACAATCTCTTCAAAGAAATTGTCTTTCCTTGTTTTTACATTTTTCATCTTGTCTGCTTTTAAATTATTATTAAACTTTCTTTTAGTCCTTAGGTCACACGCCATAGAGCAAAGGTTTCGAGGGGTAGCGTTTCTCAAAAGAGGATAACCTCCCCTCCTTTCACATACTCAGCTACGCCAGCTCGCTGACTTCTCTTAAATAGAGGGAGAAGGGGACTGAAAAGTGACTTTTCACTTTTTCCTTGTCTTGCTCTTTTTCTTTGTTACTTGTGCAGGTTGCACCTCTTCTTGCTCGTGTGGTTTGCATCTTTCGATGAAATCGCTGAGCACGTTCATATAGTTGATGAAGGCTTCGTAGGGCGAATCGTAGGGTAAGCGATACTTGTGATAGTCGGCACCTGAAAAGAGCTTAGTACGCATAAAATAGAAGTGTTCACTGGCTTGCAGACGAGTATAATCGTCTATCAGGTCGGCGTTCTTTTTCTTTCTTACTTCTGGTTGTATCTTAAAGAGCTCTCGGAAGGCTTCTTTTTGTAACTCGTTACCCAACCAAGAGGTGGTATCGCGCTCTTCGTCTGTCCACGAAATAGGGTAGGGCACAGGCAAGACATCTTTAGCTGGGTGCTTTTTGGCTACTTCCTTAGGCAATAAGAACTCATAGTTATCGTCTTCCATCATATAGACGATGAAATAGCGCAAGAAGTCGAAAATACCGCTTTGAGCATTGTTGTAATAGCCTATTACCTCGTAGTTCATAAAGAGGTTGAGCACCTCGCTATCTTGCAAGCTGTTTTTCACCCAACTGATATACTTTTCAGAAGTGAGTGGGTATTCACTCCAATTTCTATCGGAAAAGCGTATCGCGATATCATCACTGAGTTTGCTGTTTTTGAGCAAAAGGTTGAGGTTTTCGTCGATAGCGTTTTTGTAGACAAAGTTTGGACTCTTCCAACCCAATACGTGCTTAGCTCCATCGGTGAGCATCGTTTTGAAACCGAGTTTTGCGACGCGTTCGCCTATGGTATCGGAATAGATGAGAGAGGTGTTGCGAAAAGTTACAGGCTTCTTGCCAAAGAGCTGTTTGATAGCCGTAGTATGGCGTTTTACTTGTTGTTCGAACTCATCGGTATCATCGGAAAGCGAAGCCAAAGAGTGGGAATAAGTCTCTGCTAAAAACTCTACACTACCGGTTTGGGCGAGTTCTTGGAAAGAGCGTATCACCTCAGGTGTGTGCATTTCGAGCTGGTCGATAGCACTTCCTGTGATAGAAAAAGCTACTTTGAACTTGCCTTTGTATTTATTGATAAGCTCCAAGAGCAAGGCGTTAGCAGGTAGATAGCAATGCTCAGCCAAATCTTCAAGCTCAGAGCGATTGGCGTAATTATCGAAGTAATTATGTTTCTTGCCGATGTCGAAGAATTGATACTTTCTAAGACGTTCGGGGTGATGGATTTGGAAATAGATACAAATTGACTTTTTCATCGTTGGTTATTTTATATTAAAGATTCGTAAATGTTTTTAAGTTTCAAGGAAGCTTTTTCCCATTTCAGTTGGTTTACCTCGTCGTACCCTTCACGTTGCATATAGTGAGCGAGGGTAGGGTAAGCCAAAATGCCATAAATAGCATCGGCAAGGGCGTTGATATCCCAATAGTCTACTTTGATAGCGTGGTGGAGTACCTCAGCCACTCCCGATTGTTTGGAGATGATAGTAGGTACTCCTGAGCGCATTGCTTCCAAAGGAGAAATCCCAAAGGGCTCGGATACTGAGGGCATCACATACACATCGCTGTATTGAAACATACGCTGTACGTCGTTACCTCTGAGGAAACCTGTGAAGTGGAAGCGGGTTCCCAATCCCAATTGTGCAACACGGCGCACTAAGGGGTTCATTTTCTCGCCACTACCTGCCATTACAAAGCGTACGTTAGGCATACGTTTCATCACTTTTGCAGCTGCCTCAACGAAGTATTCAGGACCTTTTTGCAAGGTGATACGCCCTAAGAAAGTAACGATTTTATCCTTAATACCGCGTTCTTCTTTGGCATCGGTTTCGGCTTTAAAGTCTACTGCATTGTGCACAGTAATCACCTTCTCGGCAGGGATACCGTATTTTTCAATGACGATATTGCGCGTCCAGTTGCTCACGGTTACTACTCTATCGGCAGCTTCCATACCGCGTTTTTCGATGTCGTAGACCAATGTGTTGCGGTTATACTCACCCCCACGGTCGTATTCGGTAGCGTGCACGTGTACGATAAGGGGTTTGCCGGAAATCTTTTTGGCGATGATACCCGCGCTATAGGTAAGCCAGTCGTGGGCGTGAATCACGTCGAACTCATAGCGTTGTGCAACTGTGCCCGCTACTAAGGCATAGCGGTAGACCTCTTCCATCAGATTTGCACCGTATTTGCCCGAAAACTGAAATTTGTTATGATACGAAATGCGCTCACGGTGTTCACCTTCTTTGAGGTACTGGTCGCGTTCGCGGGCGAAGGTTTCGGGGTCGAGGTAAGGCACGAGGTTCGAACCTATCTCCATAAAATTGATGTGTTTCCAGAAATCTTCAATCTTTTCAGCGTTTTGCAACATCTCTACATCGCTAGCGTTGATAATCTTAGCCACATTGCCGTCCTCATCACCAGAGGCTTTTGGCATCACAAACAGCACTTTTACGCCGTTTTTAGCCAATCCTTGGGCTATACCCAAGCAGGCTGTTCCTAATCCCCCACTGATATGAGGGGGAAATTCCCATCCAAACATTAATACTCTTGCTTTCTTCATATGCTTTTATTTATTCCTTCCCCAATCCCCTCCCACGCGGGGAGCAAGAAGAGCGTTATTCTAATTTTTCTTTTGAGATGATGCTGATTAACTCATAATCATCGGGCAGATTACCATCTTGAATAGGGTAGTCATAGATGATTCTCTTGACTTTCAACTGATATTTATAACCTTTTTCAAGGGTAATACCTTTTATTTGGTTGTTGCCAAAACAAAGTTCTTTATTACCTATTAGTGCTTTAAAACATTCGAATTTCACTTCAGGCCAACTAAAGGCTTCTCCTATCTCTCCTGTAATTGTAAGTGTCACTTTTTGTACTTCTTTAACTCCATTATTGGTGTAATCACTTTCTTTACTAAGGCAAGAACAGCACAAGACACATATCAATAATATTAAGATATTTCTTATCATATTAAAATAACTTTCTCAAAGTGTTGCAGGCATTTGGCTCAGTAGCCATTGAGCACGTAATATCTCGGCTACATTCTTAGCTTTGGCAATACAACCGCGTGAGTGGAATGGTGGATTGCCGTCGTAAATAGCCGATATAGTACATACACCGTGTTCGTTGAGCTCTTCTTCAAAATTTTCTAAGATAGCTTGCGCTTCTGGCAGGTACTGTGCTCCAAAGATTTTCAGATAAGCCTCTATATAGAACCCAATAAACCAAGGGTGTGCTGACCCGTTGAATGTGGCTTTGTCGCGCACATATACATTGCCTACACTCACGCCTTCATAACGAGGGTTTTGAGGAGATAAACTGCGCAATCCGCGAGGGGTGAGCAACTCTTGGGTGACAATGTCCAATACTCTCTTCTTAGTCTTCTCGTTTATGGGAGCATAGTCGAGAGCACAAACGATGAGCTGATTAGGGCGTACATCGGTGTTTTTATTCGTGCGGTTGGCATAGTCGGCAAGGTACTTCTTGTCCTCTATCCAAAAAGTCTCTACAAAGCTCTTTTCGATGGTTTCAGGTAGCGTAAACCACTCGCCCAAGAAAGCCTTATCTTTTGCCTCTTCTGCTAAGACAAGGGCGTAACACACGGCATTATACCAGAGGGCATTCACTTCTACTACATAACCATTGCGTGGCACGATAGCGCCGTAATCGCTTTGCGCATCAAACCACGTAAGCGGACGTGTAAGGTCATCACTCCAGATGAGCCCGTTAGCTTCCATACGGATATTCTTATGAGAGCCTTGCTTGTAGGCGTTTAAGATACTTTTGATTGTATCGCCATACTCCTTCCAAATTTGTTTCTTACTCTTAATAGTTTCCTTTTCATACTGTTGAAGCGTCCAAAAGAACCACAACGAGGTGTCGGCATCATACTCAGGGTGTATGTTGTGCGTACTGATTTCCTTAGCAAAAAGGCCTTCGTAGAAGTATTTTTGAGTAGAGGTGAGCACGTCTTCAAATATCTTGGCTGTACTGCCCGATAAAGCAATACCTGGCAACGCAATAAAAGTGTCACGCATATTGCTGTCGAACCAGTGATAACCTGCCTTGATACGGGTTTCGCCTGCCTTGTGAATAATAAACTGAGAGGCAGCGTACTGCAAGCATTCTTCAAACGAATTGCGGTCGGCGCGCTCTTTGAGGTACTTAGCAAAGTCCTTTGCAAGGTTCTTAGGGTTGGCTTCCTCTAAGCTGGCTGAAAAGACGATGCTTTCGCCTTTCTTGAGGCTCACCTCAAAAGCTCCTACACTTAGGAGGTCTTCTAGGTAGTCATACCCGCGTTCTTTTTCCTTGGTGTAATAGATGTTGTTGTTCCAATAAGCCCCACCGCCAAAATTAGCGGATTTGCTGAGTTGCATATAGAGATAAGGAAACTCTGGGTATAGTTTTACACGCACGCCACCGCCTACCGCTTCAGCTTGGGTGTTGGCTACGGGGTTTTGCTTGCTAAGCGAATGGATATCGCGGAAAGCCAAGAGAGGGTTTAGGCGCAAAAGGGTAGCCGAATGGGCTTCTAGTAGCGTATAGCGTATCAATACTTGGGGAGCATTGTGCATCATCAAGATTTCTTTTTTCAGCAGTACACCACCTACTTGGTAAGTAACGGTAAAAGCTTTTTCGTAGGAAATATCTACGATATACTTATGCCCGCGCGGTTCATAGGTACCTTCGTATTTATGAACGCCGAAGTTGAAATCGCGTCCGTGCTGAATGATACTTTCATCTAAGGAGGAGAGCATCACGTAGTTTTTGCCTCTGAACTTTTCAATAGGCACTACTAGTAGCCCGTGGTATTTACGGGTATTGCAAAATACGAGAGTAGAGGAGCAGTAGCCTCCCCCTCGGTTCGTACCGAGAAACTCTCTATCGAGAGAGTATTCAAGATTAATAAGTTGGTCTTTTTTGAATGATAAATAACTCATATTTCAATTAACAATTTACGATTAATAATTTACAATTTAGGTTGTAGTATATACTTTGCCAGCTTCGCTGGAATATCTCACACAGATTTCACGAATCTCACAGATTTCTTCACGGATATTTCTTTTTATAATGTTTATTTGTGCCACGGATTTTAGTACCAAGCTACACTTGGATTTCAGAGATCTTCTTCATCATCACCTTCTTCCTCTAACGCCTTCATAAAGTTTAGGAACCCTTTTGTTAAGTATTTGATAGATTCCTCTGTAAAATCTCCCAAATCCATCAATAACAAAACGATTTTGTTTGTTTCCAAATCTATTGAAAAAAGATTTCCTCCCCAATCTACAGCAAAAGGAAGGTATTTATTAGGAATTCCTTTACTAACAAGATGACTATAGCTTGTAGCGATATCTATATTGCCTAAATCAGTACTTGGGTACTTTATAGGAATGAAAAAACTCACTTCTACATACCCATCATCATCTTCCACATAAAAATAAGTTTTATCTGCAACCCCTCCATTGAAATGAAGGTATTGATTTATAAAGTCGGTGGGCAAGCTATATCCTACTATTTCTTCTAAGGATTTAATATCAGCTTGTGTTAATAGGTTTGATGATTTTGAAAACATAATTCTGTTTTTTAGGTTTGTATTATTTCCCCTAATTGTGTAGTTTCTTTGATTCTTAATAAACAGAGCTACAAACTCACACTTTACGTGAGGCGCACTCATTTTCTAATTTTCTAATCTGCTAATTTCAATATAAAGCCAATTCTCGCTGGTATATACAATGACAGCAAATTCTCCTTGCCGGTGTACTGCGTAAAATGCTCTACGCTCTCATCAATGCGGTTGTCGCCTCCAAAGGCGGGGTTATCAGTATTGAGTACTGTTGTGTATTTACCTGCTGGCACATCAAACTGATAATCGGTGTAGGAGGTAGTGGGGTTGAAGCTGAAAACAAATAAGTACCCACTTCGCTCGAATATGAGTAGCTGTCGCTCGATGTCGCGCACCAATATATGGGGTTCTCGGTCTAGGAACTTACTATCGGCGACAAAGTGTATCATCGCGCTATCAAAAGCGTTGAGGTATTTAAACTTCAGGTTAGAGTCGTCTACCAAACTCCATAGCCTGCGTGCGTGGGCATAGCTCCAACCATTACCTTGGCGAGGAAAGTCAATCCACTCAGGGTGTCCCCATTCGTTGCCCATAAAGTTGAGGTATCCCCCACCTGCGGTACCAAGAGTTACCAAACGTATCATCTTGTGGAGTGCCATCGCACGATCGATGATGAGACTGTGGTCGAACACGCTCATACCCGTATACACTTCCTTATCAGTGAGCCAGAAAAATATCGTTTTATCACCCACCAAGGCTTGGTCGTGGCTTTCGGCATAGCTAATGGTGCGCTCTTCGGCGCGTTTGTTAGTCAATTCGTAATAGATATTGCCTACGTGCCACTGCTCATCGGGGACTTCTTTGAGGAGCTTAATCCAATAATCGGGAATACCCATACTCAGCTTGTAATCGAAGCCTATGCCTTTTTCAGCAATAGGTGAGGCAAGACCAGGCAATCCGCTCATCTCTTCGGCAATGGTCAGCGCTTCGGGGTAGAGCTCGTGAATAAGTTGGTTAGCCATAGTGAGATACACCAAAGCGTCGTCGTCCTCATTGCCATCATAATAGAAACTATAATTGGTAAAGGTTTTGCCTAAACCGTGATCGTAATAAATCATACTGGTAACGCCGTCGAAGCGAAAACCGTCGAAGCGATATTCTTCTAACCAATACTTACAGTTAGAAAGTAAAAAATTCAGTACTTGGGGCTTACCATAGTCAAAACAGCGGGAGTCCCAAGCAGGGTGTTTACCGCGCTCACCGCGGTGGAAGTAAAGATAGTCGGTACCGTCGAAGAGGCTGAGCCCTTCTGCTTCATTGCTTACCGAATGCGAGTGTACAATATCAAGCAGTACACGTATGCCCAAGCCGTGGGCAGCATCGATGAGTTCTTTGAGTTCTTCGGGGGTGCCAAAGCGTGAACTCACCGCAAAGAAGTTAGCCACCTGATAGCCAAAAGAACCGTAGTAAGGGTGTTCTTGTATTGCCATCAGCTGGAGGGTGTTGTAGCCCAAAGCTGCGATACGAGGTAGCACATAGAGGCGGAACTCTATAAAAGTACTCACGCGCTGGTGCTCGGTACTCATCCCTATATGTGCTTCGTAGATAAGCGGGTGTGGAACAGCTTTGGGGCGTGGGTGTTGCCAAGGGTAGGGGTGCTCCGGACACCACACTTGGGCGGAAAACACCTTGGTATAATCGTCCTGCACGGCGCGGATAGTATGTGAGGGGAGGCGTTCGCCACTGCCTCCTTCCCATTCCACAAGTAGTTTGTAGAGCATTTCGTGGCGGAGGATATTAGCGGGGAGACGCAATTCCCAGTCTTGGTCGTTTAGTTTAGTGAAAGAATAGTGTTTGTTTTTTTGCCAGTCGTTGCTATCACAAAGAAGAAAGATAGCCGTTGCATTTGGAGCCCACTCGCGTAGCACCCATTCTGTATGAGTACGGTGCAGACCGTAGTAGAGGTGCGAATTACAAGCATCAGCCAGGCACTTAGCGTCCCCTTGCACTCTACGAAGAGTATCTATAAAGTGCTGATGCCTTCCCTGAATAACAGGGAGGTATGGTAGCAATAGTGGGTCGTTCATAAGGTTTGGTATTCTGGCTACGGAAAAGTCAAAAGATTGGCTTTTAGGTAAGTCAATTAAATTCGCCGTAAAATTAAAACAATATTTTGATAATTGCAAATTTTTTTGCAATTATTTTACAATAATTTTATAGTCTGTTATGATAAACTTATGTAGTTTAATAGAATACAAACACTTATAAAGTAGAAGACATCACTGTTAATGCTGTGTAAAAACAACTTTTTTATTACTTTTTACCCACATAAATATACCCCAAAGTACCTATCAGCAGTAAATGTAAGTAAATAGCATACATCACCAGCTGGGGGTAATCTATCGTGTCGGCAAATTTGTATAGGGCAATTACCTGCGCTCCATACGGGATAAGCCCCTGCGCATAACAAGAGAAGATATCCAATACCGATGCCACACTGCGCAACGGTATTTTAAACTGTTCAGCAATCGTTTTGCTCGTCTTCGAAGCGATGAGAATAGCCACCGTGTTATTCGCCACGCACACATCGGCTACTGTCACCAAAAAGCCCATCCCTAAAAGAGCCGACGAGCCACTTTTGATGCGCTGAGTAATGAGGTTTATCAAAAACCGAATCCCGCCAAAATGCTCTACCAAAAACGCCAATCCTCCTATGATAAAGTATAAGAAGAAGGTATCAGCCATTCCCATAAAACCTTTGTGAATATCGGTAGCAAATTGCAAGAAATGAAACTTGCCGTACGTAAACCCTATCACCCCCGAGATAAGAATACCTAAGAAAAGCGACACAAATACGTTTATCCCAAAAAGTGCAATTACCACCACTGCTACATAAGGCAAAATAAGCACAGCGTTAAAATCGCTATACAACTGATTGTGAAGGTGATTTTCGGCGTCAGGATTTCCTATGAACAGCAGTATGATAACCGCCAGAATCGCCATTGGTATCGCAACTTTAGCATTCGCCTTCATCTTTTCGTTCATCTGACATCCAACCGACTGCGTGGCGGCAATCGTCGTGTCCGAAATAAGAGATAAGTTATCGCCAAACATCGCCCCCGATAGCAGTGATGCGCCTATGAGTGCCGTGTTCGATTGGCTTTGGGTAGCAAGGTCAAACACTATCGGCGAAAGCGTCATTATAGTACCCACCGAAGTGCCCGTAGCAAATGAAAGAAACGATGCAATGATAAAAATCCCTACCGGAAAATACTCTGGCGAGATGTAATACATACCCATATTCACAATACTATGCGTACTTCCCAAAGCATTAGCCACCGAAGCAAATGCCCCAGCCAAAAGTGCAATCATACACATTTGTAGTACATTGCTATCACCCGCCCCTTTAAAGAACAATCCTATTTTCTCTTTCATAGGAGCTCGGTAGATAAGCAAAGCTACTACCACCGAAAAAAGTGCAATAATAGGAGCAGGTAGCGAGTAGAAGTTGTCGAAATACAACCCACTACCTAAAAATAATGCTACGAATACGAGCAGAGGAATAATACTGATGATAGTTGTTTTCTGCATAGTTATTGTCTGTTTTATAGCAAATCAAAATTGATGTTTACAAGAAAATAGCAACATCTATTCTATTGCTTTTGCGGTATACATTCTCCCCCCTCATTTATCTTTACCCTACTATAAAAATAAAAAAGCCTTAATTCACTTACTGATGAATTAAGGCTCTTGTGCGGGTGAAGGGACTCGAACCCCCACGCCGTGAAGCACTAGATCCTAAGTCTAGCGTGTCTACCAATTTCACCACACCCGCAAATGATGAACGTTTCAATGATTGACGGCGCAAAAGTACAACAGTTTTTTTTAACTGCAAATTTTTTCCGTGTTTTTTTATCCTTAATCTCACCTTAGCCCCACCAATACATTAATTATCAGTTAAATTTATCAACCAAAAATCATTCCTTCATCTTGCCTTCCTCTTCCCGTCGCTACACTCCCCCTTTGAAGGGGGCTGGGGGGATGTTTATAATCGCCTCATCGCCAAATTTGCTAATTTGCTAATTCCCCATCAATTCTTCAATAGGTATTTCTGCAGGAATAGAGTCTCTCGCCTCCATACCATTACCACAGATAAGGTCAATGCGCGACGTTTTCACCAACTTATCCCCAGGTAGTACCGGTTTGCCCTGATACTGCATTTCCAGCACCATATCCTTACCGATATCATCTACATAAGTAACGGTACCGATAGCCAATCCTACCGATTGTAGGGTAGCCTCAGCGCTGCGTCGTGTTACCTGAATCACCTTTGGTACGGTCACTTTATGATAGCCCGAAGGGTTGAGGGTCAGATATATTTTGCGGTTTTTCTTCACCCGCTCGTTAGGTTCGGGACTCTGACTTATCACGGCGAAAGGCGCATACGTAGGGTCGTATTCAGTAGAGTCGATTACCTCATAGCGCAATTGCTGTTCATCTAAGAGTATTTGCACTTGCGAGAGCGTTTTTTTCGTGAGGTTAGGCACTACTATAAATTTGCCGTGGTCAGTATAAAAGTTGAGCAATTGCAAGGAGCACCATACCAATATACCCCCAGCAATCACTGCCAACACCAACTGCCAAAACAGCGTAAGGCCAGTTTTTTTCAAACTTTCTTTAATATTCATTTTTCTGTATTTCGTATTTTATCTGTGCAGCCACAGTTAATTACTAACTTCTTCTTTTTCGATAATGCCAAAAACAAGCGTTTGTGCCAGCGATAAACATACGCTAAACATCATCCCGCCCCAGAAGCCGTGCACCACGAAACCACTCACTACCTCCCCGGCCAAAAGAATGATAACCGCATTAATTACCAGCAAGAAAAGCCCCAAGGTAACAACGGTGATAGGAATAGAAATAATAGTCAGAATAGGGCGCACCATCACATTGAGCACCGATAGCACAAAGGCCACTAAGATAGCTGAAAAAAAGTTCTCTATCTGAGCCCCTACATTAAGGTATCCCAACAAAAAAATAAGGATAGCACTTACAAAAATACCTATTAAATATTGTCGCATAAAAAATCGATTGTTTTTTGATAAAATTGAGTAGGATTTTGGGCGTGAAGCCAATGCCCCGCTTGGCTAATCGTATCGATAATTGCGTGCGGGAAGTGTGTGTATATCAAGGCTTCATCTTCAGGCATCACATACTCCGAAAACTCACCTTTCAAAAAGAGCGTCTTGCCCTCATATACGTTGCTGTCGGGCAGTTCAGCTCCTATTTCGCTTTCGTTCTCTATCAGGGCAGGCAGGTTCAGGCGCAAGCCTAAGCGGTCTTTGCTCTCCCAATACAGGTTTTTAAGCAAAAACTGACGTACCCCTGGCTCGCTAACGTAGGGGGTAAGCGCCTTATCAGCTTCAGCGCGCGAGTGTATCTGGTCGAAATCCAACGAAGCCAACCCCTGCAATATCTGCTGATGATGAGGCGGAAAGAATTTAGGCGACATATCGGCTACTATTAGCGAAAGCACCTTGTCGGGGTACTCGGTAGCAAAGAGCATAGCCGTTTTGCCCCCCATAGAGTGTCCCATCAGGTGGAAAGCCTTTAGGTGGTGTCCTTCGGCATACGCCAATAGGTCAGCTACCATAAGCGAGTAGTTAAAGTCGGGCGAGTGAAAGCTATGTCCGTGGTTGCGTTGGTCTATCAGATGCACTTCATAGCCTGCTTCGGCATATCGCAAGCCCAAGCTACGCCAATTGTCCGACATACCTAAGAACCCGTGCAATATCACAAAAGGAGTTCCCCCCTCACCTATTATCTGAGAATGCAGCATTTTTTAATAATTATGTTTTTTCCAATTATAATTTTCAAGCGACAAAGATACGAAATAATTACAAATTACAAATGATAAACCACAAAAACAGAAAAATACCCACCTGTCCCACTCGTCCCACCTGTCCCACCTGTCTCACTTGTCCCACCTGTCTCACTCGTCTCACCTGTCCCACTCGTCTCACCTGTCCCACTCGTCTCACCTGTCCCAGCCCTCCCAATCCTCCCACCAGTCTCACCAGTCCCACTCGTCCCACAATTCATAATTCCCCTCGCACTATTTACAGCACATTATAGGCTTAAAAAACGCTTATATCTATGGTAAGTAAAGAAAAATAGTAAGGCAGTTATTTTGTATTGTATTGATTGTTAATGAAATAAAATTTTAACAATACATCTGAAACATTACCAAACATTATCCCTATTTATATATTTTTCAGGTGATTATAGAACAGTTTAAAATCAGTTTTATCCCATCCTGATAAGTTAGTTTTTCTTAAAACAATATCTTCATAATCTTCATCTATATTATATCCTAAAATTTTTTTAATACACAAAGCCATTTCAAAAGATATAGTAGTTCCTTTCTCTAAATTATATAAATAGACATAGTACAAGTTTTTACATTTTTCAAACCATTGAAAAGCCAATCCCATAGCAATTAAATATTCTTCTCTATATTGCTTTATTTCATCTAAACTTGAATACATTGTAAACCATACTTTTCCTGTTGCTAAATTATTCTCTTTATACAAATCTTTCCAATCTGTTAAATTACAAATAGGATACATTCCTTTTCTAAATTTTTCTTTTTGAAGTTGATTTATATACATTGATTTTACTCTATAGAACAAATATTCTATTTCTTTATTTATTACAGATAAAGTAAGATGTTGTATATCCACAGATGATATATATATACTAAATTTAAATTCAAAACTATCTTCCTTTTTTATATAATTATCTTTCTTTTTATTGGAAAAAAAACCTAATTGTTCAAAGGGAGGTAGTAATATTTTACTAATCTCACTTAATATTTCCTCTTTTCTCATTTATACTCTTATTTCTTTTGTTCTTACATTTATTGCAGGTTCCCCCCACTGTCGCAAGCTTACAGCTCGTACCCAATTCAAAATTCAGAATTCTCTCCCTGTCTCACTCGTCCCACCTATCTCACTTGTCCCACTCGTCTCACCTGTCCCACAATCGCCCGTGCGGCTCGCACTCCCAGCCCTCTCAGCCTTCTCTTTCCTCCCACCTATGTTAATAGCTAGCATCCTAAATTCACCATCACCTCTAATACATTATACATTCACTGTTAGCTTAGCCCAGCCTGCATTTCTGGCTTTCTCCTTGTCGAGAGGGGTAAAGCCTTTCTTTGTCTTTTTGATAGGTATTAAAGATAAAATGGTTACTTCATCATCAGTGTCTTCTTCAGGTTCTTCATCCTCTTCTTCCTCTTGGGTTTTATTCCAAGTCACATCACTTACGTAAAATCCTGCCAAGCCTTCAGGCGCGGTAAGAGTATTGAAAGGAGGAGTATCTAATAGCAAGTAATCCCCTTCTTTAATAGATGCTCCGCTTTGTATCAAGGCAATGGCTTCTTTTAAGAAATGCACAGGGAAAAGGTTCGCGCCTTTGGTATTATAAAAGTTCCAGTATTCAGGTAGTACAAGGCATAACTCTATCATTGGTTGCTGTAAGGCATACAAGCCAAAAGTGAAAAGTACCCTTCTCTTTATCTTGCTTCCTTGTACCATTTTTATGGCAACATTCCCACTATTTTCTATATCTAAAGGAAAGATTTTGCCTAATTGCACAGTGATATAAGTGAGTATGCCAACTCCCTCAATGGGGTTATCTACCCAATCAGGAAGCTGAGAAAGCGCCTTTGCGCCTTTATCTTTTAGTAATCGCGCTATTTCTGTGAAAGATTTAGCATAGTCTAAGGGTAATATTCCCAACTTTCGGTGCATCCTATTCACATTGGCGTTGTGCTCTATAAGAAGTTTTACAATATCTGTATATCCTTTCATTACAGCACACATTAAGGGAGAAAGCAAATCGGTATCTTTCCCATCTACTTTTGCATTATGAGATAAAAGCCACCGGACTGTAGCTATGTTTCCATAACCAGCAGCTTCTCCCAATGGTGATAAGTACCCTTTATCAGATAAGTCGATATCAAATTTCACTTTAGAATACAGCCAACCTAACATTTCAGGATTGCCAAAAGCAGCCATAGAATGCAAAGCCGACTCAAAAACTTCTTTATAATCCTCAAAGAATAAAGAAGGCTGTGCGGCATAAATCTTTTCTAATTGAGACAAATCGTTTTGTTCTATAGATTTTCTTATATCGTAATAATTATACATAACTTTTATAGATTATTCTGTAAATTGATTATTATTCATTTTTTCTGCTAATTTCTCAAGCGTTTCTTCTACATCCGTAGATTTATTTAATTGCTCATAAACATATTTAGCTACTTCTTTTGTATATATCTGTCCCACTCGTCTCACCTGTCTCACCTGTCCCACAATCGCCGGTACGGCTCGCACTCCCACTTGTCTCACTCGTCCCACCCAATTCAGAATTCAAAA
>ERZ772807.691-NODE-691-length-20219-cov-4.252480_pt1 | contig 20219 bp, 21 predicted proteins | sample MGYA00511472_ERZ772807 | MGnify/ENA primary metagenome ERZ772807 (study PRJEB29015, sample SAMEA2737947) | human oral metagenome | biome: human oral; feature: human-associated habitat; material: dental | place: China | collected 2039 ...
CTATAGAATAGACTCTTTCGGCTGTTGTTGATTCATCAATAACCTCTATCTCAATAGTCCTGCTTTGCACAGCTATAGTATCCAACTTTACTACAAATTCTTTCGGAATAAACTCATAATGAATTTTTGCAGGAAGTTCTGTTTTTAACATAACGGTATTTTCCCCAATCTTAGGATTGGAAATAATTCCGGTTACACCAATTCCATTAGAGATTTGATTTGTAATATCACTGGACTTTCCTTTCATTTGTATTCTAACAGTTTGAACATCATCTATCGGAACAAATTCCATGTTGTTATTAGAATTTTCATATATAAAGGAAATATCGTTTATGGTAATATCTCTCGTAATAATAGGATCCACGACACCCATTACATAAATCCATAAGATAAAAGAAGAAAAAAGAACAATCAACTTGACTTTTGCATTTTTTTTATAAAAGTTCTTCATCATTTTTGTTCTCCTCTTTTCTTTAAAAAACTATACTTTGTTTGCTCTTCCTCCAAACCTTTCTTTAACAAAGATTTCAAAGTATCTTCTTTCAAATCCTTAATGCAGCTTAACCATGTTATAGAAATTCACAAACCAACACAATTCCCTTTTACCACTGTGCTCCAAATCCTCGAGAAGAAAATTGCCATACCACCCTTTTATCAGGGTACAGATAATCCATTCCACCTTACCTTTAATTGTAGGACACGCAATAGGAGTAAACCTTTAACCAACATTGTTTTGCATACAACAGGTAAAACAAATGGCCGGCATTGCCATGCTATTATCCGAATAGGAAAATTCAGTAGTATACGTAGAATAATCTATGATATCTCACAAAAGAAATTTGACACACAGACTGTCATACAGCCAAGCAAGACGGTCACATACAATCCACAAGAAAATTTATTAAGAGTGACCAACAAACCAACGAATCTATTCTGTTCATAGTAACTTAAATGGCTTTTTACATAAGGATAATCTTAATTCAAAGGTGGATATCCCAGTTCATCTAGAACAAATTCTAATTTAATATCCTCTTGTAACACTAATAGATAGCGGTACCATTTTCTACATATTAGTCCAAATTCAAAAAATAGCCTAAAGCCTGTTATACAGGCTTTAGGCTATTCAGAATTTATTAGTAACAGATCAATATCTCAAATTGCTACCAATATTATCAACAATACGGGGAGTAATGAAAATCAAGAGTTCAGTTTTCTTATCAGATCTAGTTTTCGACTTAAACAAGTTTCCAACAACCGGAATATCGCCTAATAATGGAACTTTACTTACGCCTTCTGAGTTTTCCTCTCGATAAATACCACCCAAAATTAGCGTTCCACCATCTTCTACCATAACATTGGTATTTAAACGCTGAGTATTTATACAAGGTTCGGTAGCCCCACAATCTGGATTTACTGAATCTTTATTGATCTTAATATCCATAATTATCTGACCATCGGGAGTAATATTAGGCGTTACAGTCATACCCAATACTGCTTTCTTAAATGACGTAGATGTAGCACCACTTGAAGAGGCTTCTTGATACGGAATTTCTGTACCCGATTCAATTATCGCCTCTTTGCGATCCTGCGTTAAAACACGAGGAGTTGAAACTATTTTCAACTTATTCTGCGCCTGTTGTGCAGACAGCTCTAACCCCAGGGCACCAGAAGATAACGCATGAACCAAAGCAATACTTGACGTAGCAGCAGCCGTAGGTAAATTCACATTAGGGTCAACAGTCCATGCTGGCAATGCTGGAATATCTTGGGATGGATTTCTACTCCAATTTGCAAGAGTTCTTTGCTTATCTACATAACTATTACGGTTAGCACCAGCATTAGCCCAGTTACTCCCCCAACTATTTTTACCATTTGAACCTGCATATCCGAATTTAACACCCAATTGACGTGAGAAGCCGTCTTCCGCCTCCACAATTCTAGCCTCAACCATCACCTGCCGTGCGGGAACATCTAATTCTGCAATTAATTTTTCAAATTTTTGCAGTACAAAGGTATTATCAGTAATAACTAAAGTGTTAGTAGCAGGATCAATTAGTGCACTACCCCGATTACTCAGAATCGTTCTGCTATTATTGTTATTACTATTGTTGCTACCATTGTTTTCATCTAATTTTAGTATTTTACGGAATTCCTCTACATTTTTATATTTCAATTGGAATGTTCTAGAATATAAAGGACCCAACTCATCAATTTCTCTCTGTTGAGTTAGAATCGCTTTATCTTTAGCCAATAACTCTTCTCTAGGCGCTACATTAATAACATTACCTGTTTTTCTCATATCTAAATTACGAGCCTGCATCACTAAATCTAGTGCCTGATCCCAAGGAACATCTTTAAGAGTCAATGTCATTTTCCCTGTAACACTGTCACTGGCCACAATATTCATGCCAGACTCTTTAGCTAGAATCTGTAATACTGTGCGGACATCAACATCTTGAAAATCTAAAGAAACTTTATTGCCTTTAAACGATTTATTTTGATTAGAAGGCAAACCTGAACTCTCAATTGACGATTTATGGGTTATGTCAACAACCATTCGATCATTCATTGTTTTAATATTATGAGCCCATGCCCCCTGATTTTTAATAACTATTTGGGTATCGTTGCCAATTCGTTTTAAGACAATATTACGAACAGGAGTGCTAAAATCACTTACATCCAAATTACGCTGAGCTTGCACAGGTAAAGGATAATTTTTCAATGTAATTGTTAAGTTGCTATTGTTTTGTTTGATGTCTGGCTTACCCTGAAATTTGCCAGTCATGATTTCAATGCTACCGTTTGATTTTCCTGATTTTTTAAAATCAACTGTAACTGCAGAAGCTTCAGAACTTGAAATTTTACTATTTATACTTTGAAGGCTTGAAGTCGTATGACTCGAAGATACCACCTCATTAACATAAATCCAAACTTCTTTACCTTTAACCTCTGCTTTATACTGTCCTAATCTGTTTAGACCCAACAATACACGAGCATTGTTTCCATTTTTGACTGCCGCAACCTGGCTTAATAATGAATCTGCATACTCAAATGTAGATTGTTGCAATATCACTCCAGTAGCTGGAAAATCTAAAGCAATACGAGAAGAAGGTTCATTTATCATCGAATTTGACGGCAAAACTGTATCTTTATCGAATTTAACTTTAACAATCTTCTGATTATTTGGCAAAGTTGAAACATTAATATCAGTAATATTACCTGCAAAAACAGCCTGCACAGCCAATGCCATTCCTAAAATTGGAAAAAATTTAACATCTACTAACTTTTTCATAATACTAACCCCTTAAATTCTAATTTTTAGCCTGCTCTGAATCATTTAATATTAATTCAGTTTGACGGAAAGTCCAATTACCATAAGCATCTTCAACCAATTCCGTTATATCTATTGCATCAGCTCTTATATTAGTGATTCGACCATAATTCTGTCCTATGTAATTGCCTCTTACTACAGTATATACATGACCATCAACCTCAACAAACGCTGATATTTTTCCTTTTTTATTAAAGGAACCAACATATTTCATGCTATCTAAACCAAAAGATTCTAATATTTCTTTTGGCCTGTTCAAATCTGGAGCATTAACAGCATTTTGATTAGTATTTAGCCTTTTGCTATTGAATGCATCTAATGCCGGCTGAATAGGAGGAGTATAAGTTAATTGAGGAGCCCCTGTAGGAGTGTCTATAGGAGTAAACTTCCCTTCCGCTTCCTTTTTTGTTACATTAACCCATTCACGAAGGTCTCCCGGCTCAGCATCACATGCTGTTAATAGCAACATACTGGATAACAAACAAAGTTTTTTTATCATTTCAACATCCCCATTATCTTACTGAACTGCAGAGGCAGATGCTGCCTCAAGTTGCTTCCTCTCCGCTTCTAGATCTGCAGCAGGACGAGCTTTATATGTATTTGCAATAGCATCTAAAGTGATTAAGGCCGTTTTTTCATCTTTTTTTATATTCAACTGACTTAAGGTAATTATGCGAGACAGCTCACCTATATCTCGTGCAAATTTAGACACTTGGCCATATTGACCACTAATTGAAAGATTATATGGAAGACGCTGAATTGCACCATCATTCACTGGTTCTAGAGGAGACAACCCACTTAACTGTAACCCATTTTTAGAAGCAGCTTGATGAAGCTCCTGGATTAAATTAGGTATTTCCTTATCTGTTGGAAGCTGTTTTAATAATTGATCAAATGACGCTCGGAGTGCCTCAAGCTCCAATTTCAAATTACTCAAATTAGCAGCTTGTATACTCTTTTGCTTAAATGTATCTTTTAAACTTACTTCTTTTTCTTTAGCAACATCTAATTCAGCTAACTGATCCTTAAAACAGAATAAATACCCTAAACCTAATATAGAAATTATCAATAAGCAGGCTAATCCATATTTTAATGGGTCACTTAATTCATGTAGATTCTTTAAATCTAAATCTTTACTTGCCATTTTATTTCCCCCCATTCGACGCATTTTGCTCAACAGGCACCACTACTGACTCACTAGACGCAGATTCTAATGGCACAGGCTCAGCTTCTACTTCAGCACCAAATCCCTTATTACTTAGAGAGCTTAAATCTGATTTAATAATAAAATCCTGACCATTATCTGTTTTTTTAATCTCTAAAAGCTCCGGTGGCCCAAACACCATTGTGGAAGGTAATGATTTCATAAACATTGCAATTCTATTATCACTAGAAGCCTTACCTTTTATCTCATAACTTTTTTCATCTGATGAAGAAACTGAGAGTAGAAAAACCCCTTCCGGTATAAGTTGATTTAATGTATCAATTATATGAGCACCTTCAAAACGTTTACTTTGTAGCTCCTCCACTTTCTGTTTTTTAGCTAGGAAATCTTCTTTCTCTGCTTTTAAACTAGCTATTTCTGCTATTGCTATATCTAAAGTTTTAATTTCACCTTCTAAGAAACTATTTCTACTTTCTTGAGCAGAAATAGCTTGATTGATACCCATAAAAGCCACTACAGATAGACCAACCCCTATTATTCCTGAAGCAGCCATCAAAACATTAAACTTTTGCTTTTTCTTTTGATTTGATTCTTCTCTATACGGCAAAAGATTAATCTTAATCAAATTTATCATTTTTACAACCCCCTTAAAGCCAAACCAAATGCAACCGTCAATCCAGATTCATCTTGATGCAATTCAGATACATCAACTTGCTTACCATACTGCAAGCAATTGATTGGATTAATACATTCGGCAGCAGTATTCGTTTGGGAAAAAATAACCTCTGTTAACCCAATTTGAGCAGATACCGAACCTGTCAGGAAAATATGTTTGACATTTGAGAATTGCTCCCCAGATTGCGTAGTATAGTAAAATTGCAAAACCCGCTGAACTTCTTGAGCCACTTGGACATTAAATCTATCAGAAATTTGAATCTGATAATCTGCAGGCCTATCCCCTCCTCTTTGCATTACTTGCGCTTGCTCTTCACTAACTTGATAAGTTCTTTGGATTAATTGATTTAACTGCTCCCCTCCTAATGGTGATTCCTGTTTATATAATATTTGACCATCTTGCATAACAAGGGAATACATTTCACTTTCTGAAATATTAACAACAACAATCTTCTCTCCTTTCAACTCAGGAGATTGATCATTCAACCAATAATTAAAGGCATTCGCTTGAGCGAAAATATCAACATCTAAAAATTTTGGAGTTAAATTAGCACTATCAAACGCTTCCAATCTAGGCTCAATATCCTCCTTTCGCGAAGCAACTAGCAAAAGCTTACTTTGAGAAAGATTACCGCCATTATCTAGTATTTGATAATCATAATTAACCTCTTCCAGTGGAACCAACTGGGCAATCTCAAATTCTGCAAAATCCTCTACATCCATCTCAGTATCTTTTGCACTATACAAAACTGTTTCAATAGTTGTGAACGTTTGAGGCATTGCCACAACAATATTGCGATTATTGGTATTTAATTGGGTATATGCATGTTGCAGATATGAGACGAGTTGATCGTAATCCAGTATTCGATTCCCTTTTATGATGTTTTTAGGCAAACGAACTACCGAGTACTTTTCCAACTGAACTTGATTTAAATTACGGCCAGACAGATAAACCATTTTGATGGCATTCTGAGTAACATCTATACCGACTGCACCTCGCGCAGAAAAGCCTGACGAAGCTTTACCTTTTGTATTTTTTCCATTTTTTGTTAAACGCATAACTAATTTCCCTGCCATGTAATATTGGTTACAATATCGGCTTCCGTAAGCGGTTGATACGAATGTGCAGTAATTGATTTACTGCCCTGTCTAAACGTTAAAGCCATTTTACTTTATTTAATGCCTTCTTGGGTAAATATTACTTAGTCATGATTAAAAAATTTCTAACTACGCTATTCGGTTTGTTTATCGGACTGATTCTTTTCGCTATCGGCCTATTGGCGATTGCTGTCTTGATTACCTATCCGAAATTACCTGCCTTAGATGCAGTTCAAAACTATCAACCTAAAATGCCGCTAACCATTTACTCTGCCGATGGAAAATTAATCGGCTCTTATGGTGAGGAACGGCGGGCATTTACCGAAATCAAAGAGTTTCCTAAAGTATTAAAAGATGCCGTGATTGCTGCAGAAGACAAACGCTTTTATCAGCATTGGGGAGTAGATGTATTTGGTGTAGGTCGTGCAATGGTGGGGAATCTACGCTCAGGCGGAGTTCGTTCCGGCGCCAGTACAATTACACAGCAGGTTGCCCGTAACTTTTACCTGACCAACGAACAAACTTTCACACGAAAATTTAACGAAGCCTTACTTGCTTACAAAATAGAACAATCTTTAACTAAAGATCAGATTTTAGAACTTTACTTCAACCAAATTTATTTGGGGCAACGCGCATATGGCTTTGCCGCCGCATCACAGGTTTATTTCAATAAACCTGTGCAAGAACTGAATTTAGCAGAGGCCTCAATGTTGGCAGGTTTACCCAAATTCCCTTCTGCTGCCAACCCGCTAGTCAACCCGAAACGGGCGAAACAACGCCAAGAATACATACTCAATAATATGGTTGAGCTCGGTATGATTACTCCTGCTGAAAAAAATGCGGCTTTTAATCAAGAGCTGCATTACGAACGACATGTTCAAGATATCGACCAAACTTCGTTGTATGTTGCGGAAATGGCACGTCAGGAACTCTACGAGAAATATGGAGAAGATGCCTACACTCAAGGCTTTAAAGTGTATACAACGGTAGATACCGAAAGCCAACGCATTGCCACCAATGCATTACGCAAAACTTTACGCGGCTTTGATCGGGGAAGCGCTTATCGTGGTGCTGAGGGTTATTTGGAACTAGGCAAAGACAGCGATGAAGATCTTGAAGAAATAGTCGGCAAATACCTGTCTACCATGCATGCTGTCGATGGTCTGGAACCTGCCGTTATTATTGAAGCATCAAAAAACACCGGTATTGTCGCTCAAATCACAACAGGCGACCGCGTTCGTTTAACCCCCGCTCAAATGGGAAGTGCGCGCAATGCTATCCTCAATGCAAAACTCGAAGAAGCACAACTTCGCCCAGGTGCGGTTATCCGCCTGCAAAGAATCAAAGGCGGCGAATGGCGTATCGCCCAAGAACCTGCCTTGCAGGGCGCATTAGTTGCCTTGGATGTACGCACCGGCGCGGTAAAAGCTTTAGTTGGCGGTTATAACTTCCACAGCAAAAATTTCAACCGGGCCACCCAAGCCATGCGTCAACCGGGTTCTTCATTCAAACCGTTTGTATATTCGGCAGCACTGGCAAAAGGCATGACAGCTGCAACTTTAATAAATGACGAACCGCTTTCCATTCCCGGAGCAGGACGGGGAGGTCGGCCTTGGACACCGAAAAATTCAGACGGCCGTTATGATGGTCCGATTACACTGCGCCATGCGTTGACCAAATCCAAAAATATGGTTTCCATCCGTATCTTGATGGCCAATGGTGTGGACTATACACAGCAATATATCCAAAAATTTGGCTTCAAACCGTCCAACCATCCTGCCAACCTTTCAATGGCACTTGGGGCAGGATCAAGCACCCCTTTACAAATGGCTGAAGCCTATGCTGTTTTTGCGAACGGCGGCTACAAAGTTTCTGCGTATGTCATCGACAAAATCTATGATTCGCAAGACCGCCTCAAAGCCCAAATGCAACCGCTTGTCGCCGGGGAGAACGCACCGCAGGTTATCGACCCGCGCAATGCCTACATCATGTATAAAATCATGCAGGATGTCGTCAAATACGGTACTGCACGAGGCGCATTGTCTTTGGGCCGCTCGGACATTGCCGGCAAAACCGGCACGACCAATGACAACAAAGACGCATGGTTTGTCGGTTTCAACCCAGACATCGTAACCGCCGTCTTCATTGGCTTCGACAAACCGCGCAGTATGGGTCGTGCTGGCTATGGCGGCACCATCGCCCTGCCTGTTTGGGTGGAATATATGCGTCACGCATTGAAAGGCAAAGAAAGCAACGGTATGAAAGTACCGACCGGCTTGGTGCTACGTGGAGGAGAATATTTCTACAAAGAACGTCAAACTACCGACCCATCGATTAGAATTGACAACACCAGCAGCCGCCCCGCCAATGAAAACACCGATACAGGTTCGCCAACCCGAACCAATCAAGACAATGGTGAACAAGAGCTGAAACCCATCAACAGGGTAACGGAAGAAACCGAAGTCAAACCAATCAACCGCAAACCCGCGGCCGATAACGATTTGAACGATTTATTCTGATGCACCCCAACGGCAACGTCTCCCAAACGTTGCCGTTTCTTTATCTGCAAACACCATCATCCCACGCCCTTCATTAAAAATAAAATATATTAAAATCATATATATATGAACCAAATAGGCCGTCTGAAAACCATTTTAACCACGACTCGCGTTTCTTAGCGGAAAAATAGCGTACACTACGCCGCTTTACACACCGGCCAAAAGCCCCACATCCACAAGGAAACCGATTAATGACCACCGGTCAAATCACCACACTCCCCGTCCCCAGCGGACACGGCAGCCTGGATCAATATATCCACACAGTAAACAGCATCCCGTTGCTCACCCCGGAAGAAGAACACAACCTGGCCGAACGCAAAATGGGAGGCGACGTAGAAGCTGCCAAACAACTGATCCTTTCGCACCTCCGCGTCGTTGTATCCATCGCCCGCGGCTACGACGGTTACGGCCTCAACCAAGCCGACCTGATTCAGGAAGGCAATATCGGCCTGATGAAAGCCGTCAAACGCTACGAACCCGATCGCGGCGCACGGCTGTTTTCTTTTGCCGTTCACTGGATTAAGGCCGAAATCCACGAATTCATCCTGCGCAACTGGCGTTTGGTACGCGTCGCCACCACCAAACCGCAACGCAAACTGTTCTTCAACCTGCGCAGCATGCGCAAATCCCTGTCCGCACTTTCACCGAAAGAGGCGCAGGCCATTGCCGACGACTTAGGAGTCAAACTCTCCGAAGTTTTGGAAATGGAACAACGCATGACAGGCAAAGATGTCGCCTTGCTGGCAGACAACAGCGACGATGACGACAACTTTGCCCCCATAGACTGGCTGGCAGACCACGACAACGAGCCGACGCGCCAAATCGAACGCAAAGCCCACTACACCCTGCAAACCAAAGGCCTGCAAAACGCACTGGCCAAACTCGACGACCGCAGCCGCCGCATCGTCGAGACACGCTGGCTGCAGGACGACGGCGGGCTGACTCTGCACGAACTGGCTGCCGAATACGGCGTTTCCGCCGAACGCATCCGCCAAATAGAAGCCAAAGCCATGCAAAAACTGCGTACCTTTTTGGCAGAAGAAACAGAACAGTAACACCCTGCACCCCGTATGCAGGCCGTCTGAAAACAAATATACCGCCACCGATACGGCCCATCGTCCCGCATCAGACATAAAATCCCTTTCAGACGGCCTTTTGCCTATCCGGCAAAAGTTAGGCTAAAATCGGCGTGTTTTTTCCAACCCACTACAAAGGTTTTATTATGCTGACAGGCAGCTTGGTTGCATTGATTACCCCCATGCACGAAGACGGCAGCGTCAATTTCCAACAACTCGAAACACTGATTGACTGGCACATTGCCAACGGCACCGACGGCATCGTCGCCGTCGGCACTACGGGAGAATCCGCCACCCTTTCCGTAGCAGAACACACCGCCGTTATCGAAGCAGTAGTCAAACATACCGCCAAACGCATTCCCGTCATTGCCGGCACGGGAGGCAACAGCACTGCCGAGGCAGTCGCCCTTTCGCAAGCCGCCAAAAAAGCGGGCGCGGACTACACCCTGTCAGTCGTCCCCTACTACAACAAACCGTCCCAAGAAGGCATTTACCGCCATTTCAAAACCATTGCCGAATCGGTCGACATCCCGATGATTATCTACAACGTTCCCGGACGAACCGTGGTAGACATGAGCAACGAAACCATCCTGCGCCTGGCCGAAATTCCCAACATCGTCGGCGTTAAAGAAGCCAGCGGCGCCATCGGCCGCGAAATCGACTTAATCAACCATGCGCCGGAAGGCTTTGCCGTTTATTCCGGCGACGACCCCACAGGCATCGCCTTCATGCTGTGCGGCGGCCATGGCGTCATCACCGTGGCAGCCAACGTTGCCCCAAAACTCTTCGCCGACATGTGCCGTGCCGCCCTAAACGGAGAAATCGCACGCGCACGCGAACTGAACAAACAACTTACCCCGATTTACAATGTTATGTTCTGCGAACCCAGTCCTGCCGCCCCAAAATGGGCTGCAGAACAACTCGGTGTCTGCGCCGCACACGTCCGGCTGCCCATCATCCCCCTCACCGAAGGCGGGCAAGCCAAAGTACGTGCCGCACTGACTGCAGCCAAACTGATTTAATCCCACACGGAGTCCGTATGAATCCAATCAAACCCGCCATTTTGGCCCTTTCCCTCCTCAGCCTGACCGCATGTTCGGGCAGCAAAAAAGAACAACCCAAACTCGACTATCAATCGCAAAACCGCAAAGTCGTGAACCTCGAAGTTCCGCCCGACCTGACCAACCCCGGGCAAAACAGCCTTTACCAACTGCCTGCCGGCAGCGGTGCCGTCCGCGCCAGCGACGTCAACCGCAACCGCGCAATCAACCAACATGCAGGCGGCCAGACCGTCCTCGCAGACGTGAGCGGCGTCAAAATGGAACGGGACGGCAGCCAACGCTGGCTGACCGTATCCGGCAAAAAGCCCGCCGAACTGTGGCCGCTGCTGAAAACCTTCTGGCAGGAAAGCGGCTTTACCATTGCAAGCGAAGAACCCGCCATCGGCCAAATGGAAACCGACTGGGCTGAAAACCGTGCCAAACTCTCCGGCGGCGGCCTCCGCAGCCTGCTCGAAAAAATCGGCTTGGGCGGCGTTTACTCCACCAGCGAGCGCGACAAATTCATCATCCGCATCGAACAAGCCAAAAACGGCGGCACAGACATCTTCTTCGCCCACAAAGGCATGAGCGAAACCTATACCGACCGCAGCGAAGAACGCACCATGTGGCAGCCGCGCCCGAACGATCCGAATCTGGAAGCCGCCTTTTTGGCACGCTTCATGCAATACCTGGGCGCGGACGAAAAACAAATCCAGTCCGAACTCGGCGACACTGCCGCCGCCAAACAGGCTTCCAACCTGGCCAAACTGGAAAACGGCAGCCTGCTGCTCTCCGGCGACTACTCGCGTAACTGGCGGCGTACCGCACTGGCACTCGACCGGATCGGCCTGACCGTTATCGGCCAAAATACCGAAAAACACGCCTTCCTCGTGCAGCCTGCACAAGCCGAAGGTGCCGCAGTCCGAGAGAAGAAACCCGGACTCGTCGGCCGACTGTTCGGCAAAAAAAACGCCGCACCGACCCAGCAGCCCGAATTAGTCGCATTCCTCGAACCGGTCAAAGAAGGTGCAAGACTGCGCATCCTCAACAGGGACGGCAGCCTCTACACCGGCCCGGAAAGCAAAGAATGGCTGAACCGCCTGCATACCGAGCTGCGCTAAGGAAAGCTAAAAACCATCGGATACAGGCGTAAAATCCGCCATTCGCGAAAACCGCGATAGATATCCGCAAACGGCATAAGGCCGTCTGAAAACCGACGTCGCGTTTTCAGACGGCCTTCCTCCATTGGAACGACCGCCCAAACACCACAACCGCAAAAACACCGCTATCCGCATCCGCAACCGTATTTTTGCAAATCGGAACAAAATTACCCGTTATATAAAAACACGTTAAATCCTTGCCCCACGCAGAAAATTACTTTACCCTGCACCGGCCTGAACACCTCAGGCGCACTTATAGGAAACATAACCATGAACAAAAAAATCGCAGTTCTGCTGGCCCTTTCCGCCGCAGTTGCCGCACCCGCCGCCATGGCGAAAGACATCAAAATACAGGAAAACTCTGCCGGACTGTCCGAACAACTGACCGAAAACTTGGCCGCCACCGCCGTTTCCATGGGCGTGAAAGAACCCCTGTCCATCAGAAAATCCGCCGACGGCGTAACCATCTCCGGCAGCAGCGGCACACAGTGCAACATCAAACTGAACAACGGCAAAATTGCCGGTGTCAGCTGCAAATAAGCCGCACAAACCCAACAGGCCGTCTGAAACCACTTTCAGACGGCCTGTTTGTTTTACCCCCCAAAAAAAACAACACTTCTGCGCACCCTGCCGCAACCCTTTCAGACGGCCTGCACACCATCCTGACAAAATTTAACTTTTCCTTCTCTTTGCCCCGCGTTTATGTTAAAACCGCAGCCGAAAAGAACAACCGCGTCATGACAGACCCGACACCCGCAAAAGAGAAAAACATGGAACTGAACCAACTCAAAGCCTTCGTTACCGTGGCGCACCAGGGCAACCTGACCCAGGCTTCCGAACGGCTGTTTTTATCCCAACCCGCCGTTTCGGCACAAATCAAAGCCATAGAAAACGAACTGGGAACACCGCTGTTTGTCCGCAACAGCAACGGCATGAGCCTGACTCGTGCAGGCGAAATCTTCCTGCCCGAGGCCGAATCCCTGCTGCAACACAAACACCGGCTGGAACACTTTGCCAAAACGCTGGCCGCCAACCACACCGAAGAAATCCGCCTCGGCCTGATTCACCCCGTGGACTCGGCCAAAGTTACCCGCCTCACCGCCCTCATCAGCCAACGCGAACCGAAAACCCGTCTGCACATCCAATACGGCATGAGCGGCGAAATCGCGGACAGGATTCAGGAACACAAACTGCACGGCGGCTTTTTCCTCGGCACCTCCAAACAAATGGGCATCCGCAGCATTTTCTTGGAAAATATCCATTATTCGCTGATTTGCCCCAAAGCCGAACGCGACGCCATCCGCCAAGGCATACCCCAAAGCCTGGAAAACCACATTTGGATCGAAATGTCCGGCGCGGCGAGCAGTAACCGACACCTGCAACAATTCTGGCGTGCCAACCGCCTCGCGCCGAAACGCCAAATCCTGTGCGACTACCCGCAGACCATCATCGACCTCGTGGCCGACGGCCTGGGCATCGCCATGGTGCCGGAAAGCAAAGCGGCGGCGGCAATCAATGCGGGCAGGCCCGTCGCCGTCATCGAAGAATACCGCCAAACCCTGCCGCTGCACTTCATCCATGCCGACGAATATGCGCAAAACCCCGGCCTGCAACTGTTAAAGCAATGTATCGAAACAGTATGGCAAATGCCGAACAACGGATACGCCGGGCCGTCTGAAAGCGAAACCGAAACGGAGTGAAAACACCCTTCCCCAATACCGCCCGCTTTCAGACGGCCTCATACTTGCAAAAAGGAAAACCAATGACCTACACCGACACCCCTTGTCCCGAATACCCCGTCCCAAACGGCTACCGCTGCGGCTTCATCGCCATCGTCGGCCGTCCCAACGTCGGCAAATCCACCCTGATGAACCACCTCATCGGGCAAAAAATCAGCATCACCAGCAAAAAAGCACAAACCACGCGCCACAAAGTAACCGGCATCTACACCGACGACACCGCCCAATTCGTTTTCGTCGATACCCCCGGCTTCCAAACCGACCACCGCAACGCGCTGAACGACCGCCTCAACCAAAACGTTACCGAAGCCTTGACGGGCGTAGATGCCGTCGTCTTCGTCGTCGAAGCCATGCGCCTCACCGAAGCCGACCGCACCGTCATCAAACAACTGCCCAAACACACCCCCGTGATTCTGGCGGTCAATAAAATCGACAAAGACAAAGCAAAAGACAAATACGCCCTGCAAGCCTTTATCGACGACGTACGGCGCGAATTCGACTTTGCCGCTGCCGAAGCCGTCAGCGCGAAACACGGGCTACGCATCGCCAACCTGCTCGAGCTGCTCAAAACCTACCTGCCCGAGAGCGTCCCCATGTATCCCGAAGACATGGTTACGGACAAATCCAGCCGCTTCCTCGCCATGGAAATCGTGCGCGAAAAACTGTTCCGCTATCTGGGCGAAGAACTGCCTTATGCCATGAACGTGGAAGTCGAACAGTTCAAAGAAGAAAACGGCATCCAACACATCTACATCGCCGTTTTGGTGGACAAAGAAAACCAAAAACCCATCGTCATCGGTAAAGGCGGAGAAAAACTGAAAAAAATCTCCACCGAAGCCCGCCTCGACATGGAAAAGCTGTTCGACTGCAAAGTATTTTTACAAGTTTGGGTCAAAGTGAAATCGGGCTGGGCGGACGACATCCGCTTCTTAAACGAACTGGGCATGTAGGCCGTCTGAAAAATCTTGGCGGCAAACCGCAGCATACCTGCATCAACCAACCCGCCGTCCCTTACTTTTTTCAGACGGCCTCCCCATCAGGAGGCCGTCTGAAAACATATCGGGCATACCCGTCGCATTCAAATGCGGCACAGACAACCGCCGCACACATCACACAGGAGAAAAAACATGGCATTCCGTACCTTCCTTGCCTCGCGCAACATCGAATTCAGCCTGCGCCGCTACGGCATAGACGCGCTGAACTTTATGGCCCTGGGGCTGTTCTCGTCGCTGATTATCGGCCTGATTTTAAAAACCGTCGGCGGCTGGCTGGACTGGCCTTGGCTGATAGAAGTGGGCAAACAGGCTCAAGGGGCGATGGGCGCGGCCATAGGCGTGGGCGTGGCCTACGCGCTGAAAGCCCCGCCGCTGGTGTTGTTTGCCAGCGTTGCCACAGGCACGGCGGGTGCGGCTTTGGGTGGGCCGGTCGGCTGCTTTATCGCCGCCGCCGTCGGGGCGGAGTTCGGCAAGCTGGTTTATAAATCCACGCCCGTGGATATCGTCGCCACGCCTGCCGCCACTCTGATTGCGGGTTTGGCCGCCGCCCAATTCGTCGGCCCCGCGATTCAGACGGTCATGACCGAAATCGGCGCGTTGATTATGTGGGCGGTGGATTTGCAGCCGTTTTTGATGGGTATTTTGGTGTCGGTCATCATGGGTATTTTGCTGACGCTGCCGGTTTCCAGCGCGGCGGTGGCGATTGCCCTGTCGCTCAACGGCTTGGCGGCTGGTGCGGCCACAGTCGGCTGCTGCGCCCAAATGGTCGGCTTCGCAGTCATGAGTTTCCGCGACAACCGCTGGTCGGGGCTGTTGAGCCAGGGCTTGGGTACAAGTATGCTGCAAATGCCCAATATCGTGAAAAATCCGAAGGTCTGGCTGCCGCCGATTATCGCCTCCGCCATTTTGGGCCCGCTGGCGACGCTGGTCTTCCAAATGCAGAATATCCCCTCGGGCGCGGGCATGGGCACGAGCGGCCTGGTCGGACAGGTCGGCACGTTGGACGCGATGGGCGGCGCGCCTTCGGTGTGGCTGGCCATCGGCCTGCTGCATTTCGTGCTGCCCGCACTTTTGACTTGGCTGATTGCCATCCCCATGCGCCGCATCGGTTGGATTAAAGACGGCGACTTGAAGTTGGACGCGTAACAGACCGCCCAAAAAAAGGAAATGCGATGAAAATTTACGCCAATCTCAACGAACTGGTGCCACATCTGGGCGAAATCGACGGCTGGCTTTATGTGGATGAAGACCGATGGGCGCAAAATCCTGCCGCCGCCGAAATCTATCTGTTTGCGGAAGAAGAGGCCGAATATTGGGATACGCACGCCGACTGCGAAGATTTTGACGATGCCCGTCCGCCCTACATCCCCGCGCAACTGGCCGACCGCCCCATCGGAATCCTGCTGGAAAGCGGCACGCTTTACGATGTGCTGTGGAACCTGGTCAAATACGTTCCCGACTACACGCCCGAACAGCTCGCACATGCAGTGTCGTTCTATCAAGAGAACGACACATTCTACGAAGCCTGCGGTTTAACCCTCGCCTTCCATGTGTGGGCCACATGGGCGGAACGTAAAGACGCATGGCGGCTGAAAGAGCGCAAAGCCGAACTCGACAAAGCCCTGCAACAGCCGCTCGGCGAAATCTGGGTAGCGTCCAACCGCCCCGTGCCCGCCGCCGAACTCGCCACCCAATACGGCGAAACGCAGTTTGCCACGCCTGAAGAAGCCACACGATTCGCACAGGCCTGCGCCGAAAAACTGCAAGGGCGGGACATCAACGCCGTTTACCTGCTTGCCGAAACCGCCGTACCGAATGCCGCCCGAACCAATGTAAAAGACATGGTGTATCTGGGTGCTTTCGCCGTCCGCATCGGCGACGGCGGAACCACGTTTGACGCATAACCACAAAATAAAAACCGCCCGCCGTGGCGGCTTTCCTTCCGCATGGTTGGCAACCGCCCCACTTCACTTTATACTGCCCGCGCTTTTGACTCGGCCTACCACCGCCCCATGTACCGCACCGGCCAGACAAACAGCGGAAATCTGCAACCGGAAAACCGAATATGCCCCTGCTGCCCGCCCTCGCCTTTGCCCGGCAACTCATCGAAGGCCGTCTGAAAAACGGCGGCCGCGCCTTGGACGGCACAGCCGGAAACGGTCGCGACACCCTGTTCTTGGCACAACTTGCAGGCGGGAGCGGAAAAGTTTGGGCGTTCGACATCCAGGCGCAAGCCCTGTCCAACACCGCCGGACTGTTGCGCGAAAACGGCGTAGAAGGACAAGTGGAACTGATTGCCGCCAGCCATGCCGATTTGGCCGATTACGTCCGCGAACCGCTGGATGCCGCCATGTTCAACTTCGGCTACCTGCCTGGCGGCGACAAAACCGTTACCACAAAAGCCAACAGCAGCGTGCGCGCCATGCAGGCCGCCGCCGCGCTGCTGGCCGAAGGCGGATTGCTGACCGCCGTCGTTTACAGCGGCCACCCGGCCGGATGCGCCGAAGCCGCCGCCATCGAACAATGGGCGGCCGCCCTGCCGCAGGAACAATATCAAGTCCTGCACTACCGCTTTACCAACCAGCGCAACCATCCGCCGCAACTGCTGGCCATAGAAAAACGTATCCGAAAACCGAACCGATAGATAAGGAAAACCAACCATGATTTACATCTGGGCAAAAAAAGGCCACTTGTTTTTTGTCGCCATGACCGTTTTATTGTTCAACCTGCGCTACTGGATGCTGTTTGCAAAACCCGAAAAACCGCTGCCGGGCGTATTGAAAGTGCTGCCGCACCTCAACGACACCACACTGCTGTTCACCGGCCTGTGGATTATGACCATCGCCCACTGGACACCCTTCGGCAACGCCAACTGGCTGGGCGTGAAACTGCTTTTAGTGGTTGCCTACGTCCTCGTCGGCATGAAGGCACTGAAATCCAAGCCCCACAGCACGCAAGCCTGGCTGTTTTACCTACTGTCGATGGGCATCGTCGGTATCATTTACTGGCTGGCGACATACAAACCGTTCTAAAAAAACAGCAAAAGGCCGTCTGAAAACCAAACAAACAGGTTTTCAGACGGCCTTCTTTCATTTTCAAGCCAAGCACAAACGGCAGACAAACCCAATCCAAACTACCGATTGGCCGCACCGCCGTCGAAACGGACGGAACTGCCGCTAAAGCGTCCCGGATTACCGCTGCCTCGGCCTTCTTCGCGATAATAACCGCGCGGCGGCGGATAATTCCGATAAACGCGCGGCGGCGGTGCATACCCCCGGTCGTCCGCACCCCCAATCCGCACCGACACACCGTTCCTGCCGCCTTCATAATAAAAATACGAACGCGGCGGAGGTGGAGGCGGCGGATAAAGGTCGTCATACGTGTAAATATAAATATCCCGCTGCTGCGGACGCTCCGTCGTTACCACCCCGTGTTCAAAAGCACGCGAAATGTCCTGTTGCGCCCACCCGCTTGCCGACACCAGCAACAGGGCGGATAAAATCAACCTTTTCATCTCAACCTCCTGCAAAACGGCGGATTGCCGTATAGCAAATTATGCCGCAGTACAAAGTTAAACGGCACTATCAAACGTAAAACCACCGTATATTCCAAAAGTACCGCAAGCCTGCTATGCTTCCGCCCCAAACAAACCCTTACCCAATCAAAGAGGACAAACCATGAGCAATATCCCCGCCGAACTCAAATATGCCGACAGCCACGAATGGCTGCGCAAAGAAGAAGACGGCACAATGACCGTCGGCATCACCTTCCACGCCCAAGAACTGCTGGGCGACATCGTCTTTGTCGAACTGCCCGAAATCGGCACCAAACTGGCGGCAAAAGACCAGGTCGGCGTAGTCGAATCGGTCAAAGCCGCCTCCGATATTTACGCCCCGCTCGCCGGAGAAATCACCGCCGTAAACGAAAACCTCGCCTCGGCACCCGAAACGGCCAACAGCGACCCGTACGGACAAGGCTGGTTCTTCAAAATCAAACCCGACAACCCCGCCGACTACGACTCTCTGCTCGGCGCGGAACAATACGCAGCGATTGCCGGATAAACCCCATGCCCCGTCTTCATGAAGCCGTCTGAAAACATCTTTCAGACGGCCTTTCTATACCCGCCGTTTATCCGCCCGCATAACCGCTTAAAAACATTTCAGAATCCGCCCCGCCTTCCGGCCAAACGGCCTGTTTAACCGCAAAAAGCGTATTTTTCTCACATTTTGCTGGACTTTTAACACCATCTTAGTAAAAATACGCGTTTGTTTCCGGCCTGCGGAACCATCCCGTTCCGCCATCGGGCAAACCGCCCGGACCGCGCCGCCCCATACCTTACATAGCCGCCGTCAAACGCGGATGTACAACCTTTGCAAGGAAACCGAAATGGACTTACGCAAACTGAAAAAGCTGATTGATTTGGTTGAAGAATCCGGCATTGCCGAAATCGAAGTAACCGAAGGCGAGGAAAAAGTTCGCATCACCCGCTCCACCGTGGCGCAAACCGTCTACGCGCCCCGGTAGCGGCCGCACCGGCACCTGCCGCCGCGCCCGCTCCTGCGGCAGCCCTGGCAGCCGCTCCTGCCGCACGGGACCTCTCCGCCGCACAAAAATCGCCCATGGTCGGCACCTTCTACCGTGCCGCCAGCCCGAGCAGCCCCGCGTTTGTCGAAGTCGGCCAAACCGTCAAAGCCGGCGATACCCTGTGCATCATCGAAGCCATGAAACTGATGAACGAAATCGAAGCCGAGAAATCGGGCGTCATCAAAGAAATCCTGGTAGAAAACGGGACACCGGTCGAATACGGCGAACCCCTGTTCATCATCGAATAACCCTTTCAGACGGCCTTCCGCACCTCGGAGAGGCCGTCTGAAAGCTTGACCGTCCCTCGTCGGACAAAGGATGCCTTATGCGCCTGCTCATCGCCCTGTTGCTGCCTTGGCTGCAATTCTTCACCATCGGCCGCCCCATCGCCGGCATCATCTGCCTGATACTGCAACTCACACTTATCGGCTGGCTGCCTGCCGCCATCTGGTCGGTATACGCCCTGAGCCAATACAAAACCGACCAAAAAATACGCAACGCGCTGAACAACCGACAAGTCTGACCGAAGGCCGTCTGAAAACCAAACCGAGAGGTTAATCATGTTGAAAAAAGTATTAATCGCCAACCGTGGGGAAATCGCACTCCGCGTCCTGCGTGCCTGCCGCGAAATGGGCATTGCCACCGTTGCCGTCCACTCCGAAGCCGACAAAGACAGCCTGCACGTCAAACTAGCAGACGAATCCGTCTGCATCGGCCCCGCGCCCTCGCCCCAAAGTTACCTGTACATCCCGGCCATCATCGCCGCCGCCGAAGTAACCGGTGCGGACGCCATCCACC
>ERZ772807.701-NODE-701-length-20047-cov-18.283513_pt1 | contig 20047 bp, 18 predicted proteins | sample MGYA00511472_ERZ772807 | MGnify/ENA primary metagenome ERZ772807 (study PRJEB29015, sample SAMEA2737947) | human oral metagenome | biome: human oral; feature: human-associated habitat; material: dental | place: China | collected 2039 ...
CTGCTGCTGGACGCCCCGCCCGGCTCCGACGCGGCCGCGTCCCTGGCCGCCATCGCCGCCGACGCCGCCGCCTCGGGCCGCACCGTGCTCCACGTGCCCGCCACCAGCGCCGACGGGCACGCCGTCGCGGATGCGCTGCGAGACCTGGGGCTGGGCGAGATCGTGCTGGACCTGACCGAGGACGCCTCCTGGCGCCGCCACGCGGGCGAGGGCATCAAGGAGGCCCTCGGGGCGACGCCGCCCGCGCTCGACGTCGCCGCGATCGTCGATATGCGCGAGCGCCTGACGTCCGTGCGCGCGCACCTGACCCGGTACGTCGAGGCGCTCCACAGACGTCGCGAGCCCTGGGGCGTGTCCGCCCACGACGCCCTGCAGAGGCTCGCCGACCTCACCACCGGGCGCGTGCGGGCGCGCACCAAGGAGCGGATCGCGCCGGAGCGACTCGAGTGCCTCGACGACGACGGGTGCAGCCGTGCCGTCGCCCTCCTCACTCGCGCCAACATGCTGGGGGTCTTCTCCCCGCGGACGCGCTCGTCGGTCTGGAACGGCATCAGCATCACCGATATCGACGAGGCCACCGACGTGCTCGCCCAGCTGGGCCGGCTCGCCGATGAGCTCCTGCCGGCCGTTCTGCGGCACACCGCCGAGGTGGCCTCCGATACCGGGCTCACCTGCGCCTCCACCCTCGCCGACTGGTGCGAGCAGCTCGACATGCTCGACGGTGTGCGCGACTCCCTCGATATCTTCATCCCCGAGGTCTTCGAGCGCTCGGCCGCGGACATGGTCATCGCCACGGCCTCCAGGCGATGGCGCGAGGAGCGCAGCATCGAGATGAGCGCCTCGACCCGTCGGCGCTTCATCCGGCAGGCCAAGGACCTCGTGCGCCCGGGGCGCGATGTCGATGACCTGCACGCCGAGCTGGTCGAGGTCCAGCAGCGCCGTGAGGTCTGGCGGCGCCACGATCCCGAGGGCGGATGGCCCACTCTTCCGTCCGGGCTGGACGAGATGAGGACGATCGCCGCTCGGGCCCGCCGGGCCGTCGCCGAGGTCCAGCCCGTGCTCGGGCGCGCGCAGGGCGCCCCGGACCTCATGGACATGAGCCTGGGGGACCTCAAGACCCATGTGCGCGCCCTGGCCGACGACGACACCACGGCTCAGATCCTCCCCGAGCTCGGTCGCGTCACGGCGCAGCTCGACGACCTGGGCCTGGTGCCGCTGGCGAAGGACCTGGCCGATCGCGGCATCGACTCGGGCCAGATCGAGGACGAGCTCACCTACTGCTGGTGGTCCTCGCTGCTGGCGCGGATCCTGCGCGACGACCCGGCCCTGGGCGGGCTCGACGCCCGCGCCCTCAACGACATGGCCGACTCGCTGCGAGAGCTGGACACCGCCCAGGCGGGCTCGCTGGCCGCTCCCGTGGCCCACGCCTGCGCCCGCCGAGTGCGCGCCGCCGTCGAGGCCGACAAGGACGACGCGCGCGAGCTGTACCGCGCCCTGTCCCGCGACGACGGGGTTCCGCTGCGCGACATCATCGCGGCCCACCCGGTGTCCCTGATCGCCAAGCCGGTGTGGATCGTCCCGCCCACGCTCGTCCCCCAGGTGCTGACGCCGGATGCCGTCGTCGATCTGGCGGTTCTGGACGCGAGCGCCCAGATGCCGGTCGCGCAGGTGATGCCGGCCTTCGTACGGGCCGAGCAGGTCCTGGTCGTGGGGGACCCGCGGCGGGCGACCTCCGGTCTGGCCGCCGAGCTCGGGCCGCTGCTGCCCAGCGTCACCCTGCCCACCGGTCGCAACACCCTCGACCCGCGAATCGCCGCCTTCCTGGCGACCAACGGCTACGAGGGCGTCGTCGAGGCCGTGCCCTCCCCGCCCGGGACGTCCAACCTGTCCCTCGACCTCGTGGAAGGGCGGGGCATGCCGGCACCCGGCCAGATGGCCGTGGAGTCGGTACCCGCCGAGGTCGAGCACGTCGTCGATCTGGTCATCGACCACGCCCTGAGCCATCCCGAGAGCTCCCTGGCGGTCGTGGCTCTCAACGAACGGCACGCCGAGGAGATCCGCAGGGCCGCCGCCGCCGCGGTGGCGGGCTCCGTGGCCCTGGAGGAGTTCTTCGCCGCCGGGATCGCCGAGCCCTTCGTCGTCGTGGACCTGTCCGAGGCGCGCTCGCTGCGCCGGGACCACGCCATTGTCTCCGTCGGCTACGCCAAGACTCCGCACGGCCGCACCATCCACAGCTTCGGCCCCGTCTCCCGGGCCGGCGGGATGGTGGGGCTCGTGGAGGCGCTGTGCGTGTCGCGCAACCGCACGCGGGTCGTCTCCTGCCTGGGGCCCGACGACCTCGACCCCGAGCGGCTGCACGCCCCGGGCGCCCGGCTGCTGCGCGAGGTACTCCTGCGCGCTTCGGGGTCGGACGCCGTGGAGATCGAGGACGCCGCGGTGCCCGATCGGCTCCTGGTCGATCTCGCCGAGCACCTGTGGCGCAAGGGACTGGAGGTGGTGCCCCGCTACGGCGTGCCCGGCGGTCCGCGCATCCCCCTGGCCATCGGGCACCCCGACTACCCCGGTGAGCTGTTCGTGGCCGTGCTGACCGACGACGACGCCTACGTCGCCGAGCCGAGCCTGCGACGCCGCGACCGCCACTGGGTGGAACGACTCCAGCGGCGGGGCTGGCTCGTGCACACGGCCTTCTCCGCCGGCGTCTTCGTCGATCCCGAGGCGGAGGCGCGCCGGGTCGAGGCGCTGGTGATGTCCGTCCTGACCGCGCGCTCCAGGGCCGAGCAGGTGCTCCGCGATCCGGCGCCGCCCGCGCACGTGGAGGAGACGGCGCCACCGCCGCCACCGCCCGAGCCCGCGGCGCCGCCACCGCCGAGGAGCGCTCGTGGGCCTGAGGCGAGTCCCCGAGCGACGCGGCCGGGAGCCGTCGGTGCGCACGGCGCCGACGACGGGCGCACCCGGCGGCCCCCGATCGTCGAGGGGCTGCCGCTGCAGGCCTACTCCGATGACCAGCTCGACGACATGATGGCGTGGATCCGCTCCGACGGCGTCAAGCGCGACGAGGAAGCCGAGATCGAGGAGCTGCGGGCCGCGCTCGCGCTGACGCGTCACGGCGCGGGCATCAGCGCGGTGCTCTCCAACGCCGTGCGGCGGACCCGTTGAGCCGGCGGCGGCGCGCCGTCGCGCTCTCGCCTCAGGACCGGGCGCGGGTCGCGCGCGGCGATCGTCCCGAGGCGGACGCCGAGGTCGAGCGGCGCCGGGGGATCGACCCCTTGACGGACGCGCTCGCGCGCGAGGACGAGGCGCTCGGGCACCGGGGCGACGAGGAGAGCGCCGGCGCCAACGACAGCCGGCTTCTGCGCGACGTGCCTCCCCACTGGGGCTGAGGCCACTGGGACGCCGAGGACGGGGGCGGCCGGGAGTGCGGTCAGCCGGCGACCGCGCGGACGGCGGGCCCGGCGATCCCAGCCTGTGCCTCGTCGCCGACCTCCTGGGTCGCGTGGGTGGGGGGCACCACCGGGACGCCGTGCGCCGGTGCGGGGGCGCCCACCGCGCGCAGCACGAAGGTGTCCAGGGCGTCGAGGTAGGCGGTGCGGGCGACCGGGTCCGTCGGCGTCGGGCGCCCGCCCATGACGCAGGCGTGCACGAGTGGGATGACCTGGGCCGGGTCCTGCGGCGGGATCGCCCCGTCGGCGACGGCATCGTTGAGGATCTGGGCGAGCATCTGCGCCATGAGCCCGGCGTGCGCGCGCAGCCGACCGGCTGTTCCGCGGGAGACCGAGTTCGCCAGCGGACCGGACGCGGGGAAGTGGAAGTGCCGTTTGATGAGGGCCTGCTGGCGCACGTAGACGCGCAGCCGATCTATGGGGTCCTCGACGCCCGCCAGCGCGGCGGAGAGCTCCTCGGCGTAGCGGGCGGTCTCGTGCTCCATGAAGGCCAGGAGGAGATCCTCCTTGTCGGCGAAGTGGTTGTAGACCGCGGTGCGCCCGACGCCGGCGTGCGCGGCGACGTCCGACAGGGTGATCTTGTCGAAGGAGCGTGCGGCCATCAGCCTCGAGAGCGCATCGAACAAGGCGGTGCGGGTTCGTTCGCGGTGCTCGGCGAGCGAACCTCCCATGATCTTCGGCATGCCATCACCCTAACCTACGAGGTGACGGAAATGCGATAACCGTCATATAGAACGTACGACGTGCGGGGGACGGGGCGCCGAAGCGTCCGCCGCTGCGCGGATCGCCGCCAGGATGGGCAGGTCGGCGGGCAGCCAGGGCAGCGCCTCGAGGTCGTCCCATGCGACCCATCGCACCGACGTGTGCGCCCGCCCGCATCGCGGTCCGTGGTCCGGGTCGGCCGGTTCCGCGAGCCAGACGCGCATCCGGTATCCGTGCATGGCGGGCCAGGCGGGGGAGTCGTCGCCGGGGAGGCGGGTGGAGGAGCCGTCCGCGGCGGCGTCCCGGGGCGGGGCCGTCACGGCCAGCTCGGGGGTCGGACGGACCTCGGGGCCCAGGGCCACGACCAGGTCGAGCTCCTCGGCCAGCTCTCGCGCGAGCGCCCGGGTCGGCGCCTCGCCGGGCTCGACCTTGCCACCGGGCAGCTCGTACTGGCCGGCGTGCTCGGCCGGGTAGGAGCGGGCGGCGCACAGCATGGCCGTGGGGCCGGCCAGACGGTCCACGACGGCGGCGGCCACCACGAGCCGGGAGGGGCGGTCGGTCATGCTCGGAACCCTATCGTCGTGCTTCGCCGAGATCGGTCGAGTTCCGGCTCGAGATCGGTTCGGCGGCGCTGGCGGGCGTCGAATCGGGCATCATCCCGACCTGCCGGAACCGGCCAGCGTCACGGCGCGCTCGGCGTCGAATCGGGCATATCGGTGCGAGCCCGACGACGGCGCCCTCCCCCCCCCCGGGTGCTCCGCCGCTGAGGCCCGGGCCCGGACCGCACAGGCTCCTTGCAGCCATACCTGGCACACTTCCCGCCGTGAACATCGACTGGAACTCGTGGTGGCCCGACGCCGCCCTTCCCTTGTCCAACGGCGCCTCGGGCCGGTACGCCCTGTGGATCGCCCTCGCGGTTCTGGCGGCGGTGCTGGTCGTCCCGACGGCGCGGCGCTGGGGGCGCACCCTGGTCACCATCGTGCACGAGGCCGGGCACGCCGGCGCCGGTGTCCTCGTGGGCCGCAGGTTCCAGGGCTTCGTCGTCGAGAAAAACCTCGCCGGGCATGCCGTGACCGCCGGCAAGGAGCGCGGCCCCGGACGGATCTTCACCACCTGGGCGGGCTACCCGACTCCGGCGGTGCTCGGCGCTCTCATCGCCCTCGCCGCGCTGGGAGGCTGGAGCGGCCTCGTCCTCATCCTGGCCGCCGTGGTTCTGGTCGTGCTCCTGGTCATGTCCCGCTCCGTGCGCACGGTGCTCCTCGTCGCGTTCGTGGGTGCGCTCACGTTCGTCCTGTGGCGGTGGGGCGACGCCGTGGCCGGCGTCCCGCTGCGCGCGGGCATCGTCGCGGGGGTGGGGCTGGCACTGCTCGTGGGCGCCTGGGACTCCCTGCGCGATGTCGCCGCCTCCCGGGACGGCGCGCAGGATCATCGCACGCTGGCAGCGCTCACCGGCGTGCCCGCGGTGCTGTGGCTCGCCACCTGGTTCCTCGTCGACGCCGCGGCGACCGGCGCGGTGGCGTCGAGCATATGGAACGCCCTGACCTGAGTCCCCTCCTCATCGGGCGCCGACCCGGGCGGCCAGGTGGCGGCGCCGGGCGGCTTCGACCGATACGCTGGGGCGAAGACGCATCTGGACCACTCACCCCAAGGAGCGCACGTATGACCGGTCCTCTTCACCTCCTCGCCCGAGGCCTTCTGGCCGGTGTCTTCGTCAGCGGCGGCATCAACCAGGTCAAGGGCGCGCATCTCCTCGCTCCCAAGGTCGACGCCGCCAAGGAGGAGTACGGGGTCATAATCGACGTGGCGGGAGAGGATCTGGTCCGGCTCAACGGCGCGGGCATGGCGATCGCCGGAGGGGCCCTCGCCCTGGGCGTGGCGCCGCGCCTGTCCGCCGCGGCTCTCATCGGCATGCTCATCCCGACGACGGTCGTCGGGCACCCCTTCTGGAAGCTGGAGGACGAGGCCAAGCGCCGCGCGGCGGTGTCGGGGATGTTCAACAATGCGGCCGTCATCGGCGGTCTGCTGCTCGTGGCCGCCGGGCGCAGGCGCTGAACTCCTGCCGGGCCGAGAGGCGCGACGAGGCGAAGGCGGTCAGGGGCGGGTGACAGGGGCGGGAACGCCGGGTCAAGAATAGGAAACCCGGAACCGCTGCGGCCCCGGGCCCTGCTGGAGCGGGTGACGGGAATCGAACCCGCGCTGTCAGCTTGGGAAGCTGAAGTTCTACCATTGAACTACACCCGCGCTCACCTGCCGTGAGGTGCTGGAGCAGCATACCTCACGTGGCCCCGAACGTGAAAACGTGTCCAATCAGGCTCTCCGAGTCGTACTCCGCCCCCCGCAGTTGTGGAGATGCGGGCCGCAGACCCGTTAGCCTGGGCCGGGGTCGTCACTCGGGCGACCCTTCCCCACCAGTGAGAGGCCCTTGATGAGTAACGCGTATGACCCCTCCGGATATCCGCAGGCGATGCCCGGCGGCGGCACTCCCAGCGCCGACAGCGGCCAGGCGGCGGCCCCCTACTCGGCTCAGAGCCCCTATCCCTCCTCCGCGGCCTCGGGTGCGCAGGCGGGCTACCAGCAGCCCGGTTATCAGCAGGCGGGCTACCAGCAGCCCGGTGCGGCCTATGCGGCGGGCCCCGGGGCCCAGCAGAGCTACTATCCGGGGGCGGACCCGGGGCAGATGGGCTTCCAGCAGCCCGGCGCCTACTACGACCAGAAGTCCAAGGTCGCCGCCGGTCTGCTCGGCATCTTCCTGGGCTCGTTCGGCGTCCACAACTTCTATCTGGGCTACACCAACAAGGCCGTCGGCCAGCTGGTGGGGACGATCATCGGCTTCATCCTGAGCTTCATCGTCATCGGGATCTTCATCGTTCTCGGGATTGAGATCTGGGCGCTCGTCGAGGGCATCCTCATCCTGTGCGCGCAGCCCGGTTCGCAGCCGTGGGGCGTGGACGCCCGCGGGATCCCCCTGTCCAGTTGAGGCGCGCGGCCGGTGCGTCCGCCCGCTGCGAGCGCGCCGGCGCGGGCCTTGCGAGTGAGCGCGAGCAGCGCGCTTCGTCTCTCGCTGGGATAGCTGAGTTGGGATGGCACAATCGACCCGTGCTCCTCTCCGATCGCGACATCCGCGCCGAGCTCGACGCCGCCCGTGTCGTCCTCGACCCCTATGATCCAGAGATGCTCCAGCCCGCCTCGATCGATGTGCGGCTGGACCGCTGGTTCCGCCTGTTCGACAACCACCGCTATCCGGTGATCGACCCGGCTGTGGAGCAGGACGGCCTCACCCACGTCATCGACGTCGGCCCCGACGATCCCTTCGTCCTGCACCCCGGCGAGTTCGTGCTCGGCTCCACCTACGAGCGCGTCACTCTGCCCGACGACGTCGCCGCCCGTCTGGAGGGCAAGTCGAGCCTGGGGCGTCTCGGCCTGCTCACCCATTCCACCGCCGGCTTCATCGATCCCGGCTTCACCGGGCACGTCACGCTCGAGTTGAGCAACACCGCCACCATGCCGATCAAGCTGTGGCCGGGCATGAAGGTCGGCCAGCTCTGCTTCTTCCGCCTGTCCAGCCCCGCCCAGGCTCCCTACGGCTCCGGTGCGCACGGCTCGCGCTACCAGGGGCAGCGCGGCCCGACGGCGTCACGGGGCCACATGTCCTTCCGCCGGATACGCATTGAGGATCCGAGCGAATCGATCTCGGGGGGAGCCCGCTTCAATGATGCGTCCTCGGCCGGAACCGAGGTGCAGGCATGACGACGCACCGGGCCGACGGGCCCTCCCGTTGGCCCGGCGAGCCACTCCGTCGGGCTGCCGATACAGGGCGTCGAGCCGCCGGTCCGGCTCGTGGGACTGGTGGTTCTGCCGGGGGCGGTGACGGTGCGTCCCGTCGGGCCGGTAGAGGTCGTCGGGCCGCCGGTTCCGCTGGCGGGGCCGCTGCTCCCGCTGGCGGGGCTGCTGCTCCGGCTTATGCGCCTCGAGGGACGGGTCGTCGGACCGCCGGTTCCGCTGGCGAGGCCGCTGACCCCGCCCGCGAGGCCTCCGCTTCCGTCCCTCGGACCGCCGCTCTCTCTCGTGAGACCCCTGGTCCCGCTCGCGAGGCCGCTGCTCCCGCCTACGCGCCCCGAGGGACGGGGCGCCGGGGTGGTACGGGCCGGGCCGCCGGTCCGGTCCGTGGGACTGGTGGTTCTGCCGGGGGCGGTGATGATGCGTCCCGTCGGGCCGGTAGAGGTCGTCGGGCCGCCGCTCCCGCCCGTCGGGCCGCTAACCCCGCCCGAGAGACTCCGTCTGCCGCCCGAGAGGCCTCCACTTCCGCCACTCGGACCGCCGCCCCCTCTCGCGAGACCCCCGGTCCCGCCCGTCGGGCCGCTAACCCCGCCCGCGGAGTCCCCAGCGCCGCCCGTCGAGCCGGTGGACACGCGGCTGAGCCCGCCGCGAGCAGCGACCGCGCAGTCGCGTCCGCTGTGAGCATAGGCTCGGGCGACCTCGCTCTGTCCCTCCCCACCGAGACCGGCACCTTCTCCGCCTTCGGCGCTCTGCCCGTGGGACGTGTCGATACCCACCACCTGCTGGTTCTGGCCGCGGACATCACCGCCGATGAGGTCGAGGCCCTCGCCATGTCCCAGGACCTGCACTCCGGATGGGTCGGCGCCTCTCGCCTCCAGCTCCTCCCGGGCATCGAGCTTCAGGGGCCCTGGGCCGTCGATGATGAGCTGCGGGGGATGCTCGGCCTGCCGGACTGGGCCGCGCAGGTCATGATGCTGGAGTGCGAACCGACGCGCAGCGGCCCCTTGCCCGCCGCGCTCACCGGCATCGACGCACTGTCCGACGCCTTCCCGCTGGCCCAGCCCACCGGCAACGAGCTCATCGCCCTGACCCGGCTGCGGGCGATCGCCCGTCGTCTGGCCGGAGCGCTGCGTTTGGCGGGCGACCCCGCGGTCCCCGGAGGCAAGCCGCGGCCCGTGCTCCTGACCCCCGATCCGGAGACGTCCACATCCCTGACCGTCTACGCGCCCGTGTGGATCGCACCGGACGCGTCGGTGACGCTCATCAGGGAGGTGGCGCCCGGTGCCAGCCTGCGCATGGACGCCACGAACATCTTCGGCCCCGGCGGACTGGAGGCCATCGGTCAGGAGGCTCTGGAACGACTCGTGGAGTCCATCGGCGAGGACGTCCTGGATGAGGCGTGGCGCCGGGCGGAGAAGCAGCGGCGCGAGGTGGGGGAGCTCGAGGACCGCGCTCTGGCCACGGGCGAGCCGATCGAGGAGATGCGCGACGGTTACGCCGTCGTCGCCGACGTCGATCCCGACATCCCCAGCCGGGGCGCCATCGAGGTGCGCGTCCTGGGCACCGACGAGATGCCCCTGGCGGTGCGGGGCGAGGCCTGGGCGTCGTCCGCGGGCGTGGTGTCCTACGGCGTCATCTGGCTGCCGCGCGACTCCGCCGACGCTCGCGGCGAGACGATCTCCCGGGTGGCCCGACGCGCCCGCGGTGCCGCCCGCGAGCGCATCGAGCGGATCGCTCAGGTGCTCGCCGCTGCCGCGCACGGCGTGGCGGTGGACGACGACGGGTTCCTCGTCGCCCTGGATTGAGCCCGGACCCGACGCGCGCGAGGCGGTCGCCTGGGCGGGCGGGGCCGCGGGTCGGTGGTCGCCGCACCCGATGACGCGCGCGAGTCGGTCTGGACCACCGGACCGGGGCGACTCGGCGCAGGTGTCCGGTGTCCGAGTGGTCGATCAGCCGATGGATCTCCGCAACTCGCGCGGTCGGCGCAGCACGCCGTGGCCGCTGCGGGGCACCAGTCGGTCCTCCTGCGTCCGGGCGGCGGCCTCGTCCCATGTCCAGGCGGTGAAGGCCGCCGCCGACTCCAGGGATCGTGACCAGGCAACGGGACCATCGCCGCGCTCGCGGCCCACGGACATGTAGCGGCGCAGCAGGCCGGCCGAGGCGTGGGCGTCGTCCAGTGCGCAGTGGTGGCTGCCGATCGGTACGCCGGCCGCCTCGCAGCACGTCACCAGGCGCCGCGACGGGGTGACGATGTAGGTGCGGGCGAGTTCCATGGTGCACACCCGGGGGATGCGGGCCCCGCGACTGAGATGGCCGAGCGAGCCCAGCGCCTGCGTGAGGAAGCCGACGTCGAAGCGGGCGTTGTGGGCGACGACGGCGCGACCGGCGAGATCGCGCACGAGCAGGTCGGCGATATCCGCCAACCCCGGGGCACCGATGAGATCGTCGGCGACGAGCCCGTGGATGAAGGTGGGGCCCACGTCGACGCTCGCGCCGGGATCCACCAGCGTGGTCCAGCTGCTCTGCGTGGAGCCGTCGGGCGCCAGAAGCACCAGACCGATCTCGATAATGCGGTCCCTGGCGGGGGACAGGCCGGTGGTCTCCAGGTCGATGACCGCGTAGCCCACCTCGGCGGCGCTCACTGCGACCGGCGTCTCGACCCGTCTCGCCGCGGGCGCGGAGGCTCGCGCGGTCAGCGGGCGCAGCGCGCGGCCGGGGCGGTGGTAGAAGGGCATCGACGGCATCGTATAGGCCTCGATCCGCGAGGGGCCCCATCCGCGGTCGGGCTGCTCCGCGCGAGTCGGAGACGGCGTCGTCGAACTCGCCCCACCATGTCGGTCCATGTTGGTCCCGCGGTCCGGCAACCGGGATAGGCTCCGGAGCATGACCGATGCCGTGCCCGCTCCTGCACCCTCCCCCGTGCTCGCCGACGCGCCCACGCCGTCGACGTCCGCTCCCGCGTCTCTGCGCGTGCCCGCCACGACTCCCGTCACCAACTCGACCATCGCCGCTCAGCTCGCCCATCGCACCATTCGCGCCTACACCGACGAGCCCCTCGGCGAGGACACGGTCACCACGCTGCTCGACGTCGCCCGTCACTCCGCCACCGCGTCCTTCCAGCAGCAGCTCACCGTCATCCGCGTCCTCGACCCCGCCGTGCGCGAGCAGCTCCATCTCGCCTCGGGCCAGTCCTACGTCGGCGGGGACCGTGGTGAGCTCCTCGTCTTCGTCGTCGATCTGCATCGCAACGCCCTTCTGCGCGAGCGCGCCGGCGTTTCTCTCGAGCCCCTCGGGCGCACCGCCCTGTTCCTCCAGGGCGTCGAGGACGCCGTCATCGCCGCGCAGAACGTCGTCGTCGCCGCCGAGTCGCTCGGGCTCGGCACGACCTACCTCGGCTCGATCATCGGTGACGTCCGGCGTGTCATCGAGGCGCTCCATCTGCCCGTGCGCACATACCCGGTCCTCGGTCTGCTCGTCGGCCACCCCGCCCAGGACCCCCAGTACAAGCCGCGCCTGCCGCGCGAGATCGTGGTCGGGACGGACTCCTATCCGGAGCTCGACGACCACCTCGACGCGCTGACCGCTTACGACGCCGAGGTCGGGCAGTACTACGACCTGCGAGACTCCTCCAGGCGCGTGGACTCCTTCACCACTCAGATCGCACGAGCGCTGGGCGCGGGAGCGGCCTCTCGGGCACCCGTTCTGGAGGTTCTTCACGATCAGCTCCTGTGCCTGAGCTGAGTCGGTCGTGACGCGGACCTCCCCCTCACTCCACCGCTCATCCGCGCTGGCCGAGGGCGGGAGCGCCCCGGCGCACGGAACCGGTCCGCTCACGGGCGCGGCCGCGGGGAGGCCCGCTGCCCTGCCCGCGGCTCTCCCCGCGGCGACCGCTCTGCCCGCGCTCGCCGCGTTCGACTTCCCCGTGGCCGTGATGGCCTCGGAGCTGAAGACGGATGGGAGTACGCGCGTGCTGGCCGAGGCGGGGGAGGTCGATGAGATCTTCCCCTTCGCCTCGGTGACCAAGCCGATCGTGGCCTGGAGCGCGCTGGTCGCCGTGGAGCGCGGCCTGCTCGACTTGGAGGCTCCGGCGCAGCCGGGTGAGGCGCGCAGCATGGCCGGGTCCTGCGCCGTGCCCGCCCCGGCTGGTTCCTGCGCCGTGCCCGCCCCGGCTGGTTCCTGCGCCGTGCCCGCCCCGGCCCTGACGGGCGCCACGGTGCGCCACCTCCTGGCGCACGCCAGCGGCATCGCCTTCGACTCCGACGCCGTTCTGGCCGTGCCCGGGACGCGGCGGATCTACTCCAATCGCGGCATCGAGATCCTCGGCGAGCGGCTCGAGGAGGCCACGGCGACGCCCCTTGAGAGGTGGATCGAGACGACGGTGCTGGAGCCGCTGGGCATGTCCAGCGTGCTCGTGCCCGGATCGCCCGCGCACTCGGGCGAGGGCAGCGCTCGCGATCTGGCGGTCTTTGCTCGCGAACTCGCCGCGCCGAGGCTGATCAGTGCGGACTCGGCGAGGGAGGCGACGTCGGTGGTGTTCCCGGGGCTGGACGGGATACTGCCCGGCTACGGGCGGCAGGCGCCCAATGACTTCGGACTGGGTGTGGAGGTGCGCGGTCGCAAGCGTCCGCACTGGACGGGGACGACCAGCAGCCCGGCGACGTTCGGGCACTTCGGGCAGTCGGGCTCCTTCATCTGGGTCGACCCGGAGGCGCGGCGTCAGGCGGTCTTCCTGGGTGCGCGACCCTTCGGCCGAGCGCATGCGGCTCACTGGCCCGAGCTGAGCGACCAGATCCTCGCCCTCTGATCCCCGACGCGCTCTGCTTGGGCGATGTCAGTCGAGATCGATGATGACGGGCACGTGGTCGGAGGCGCCCTTGCCCTTGCGCTCGTCGCGGTCGATGGCCGCGCCGGTCACCCGTGAGGCGAGCGCCGCGGAGCCGTAGACGAAGTCGATGCGCATCCCCTCGTTGCGCGGGAAGCGCAGTTTCTGATAGTCCCAGTAGGTGTAGTTGGTGACGCGCCCGCGGGTCACCTCGCTCAGTCCCTCCTCCTCGAATGCCCGGAAGGCGGCTCGTTCCGGCTCCGAGACATGGGTCGCCCCGTCGAAGACGCTCATGTCCCACACGTCCTCGTCCTGCGGTGCCACGTTCCAGTCGCCGGCGAGCGCGAGCGACTGCCCGGCGTCCTCCGCCAGCCACTGCCCCGCGCTCTCGCGCAGTGCCGCCAGCCATGCCAGCTTGTACCGGTAGTGCGGGTGGTCGAGCTCCCTCCCGTTGGGGACGTACAGGCTCCACAGCCGCACCGGGCCCGACGTCGGCCCGTCCGCCTCTGGCACGGTCGCTCCGGGCGAGTCCGTCCGGTCGGCGGCTCGCGCGCCCACGGTCGCGCCGAGCGCTCGGGCCTCGACGACGGCGGGGGCATCCTCCGTCCTGACCCACGCGGGTTGGCCGGGGAAGGACACGGCGATGTCGGTGAGCCCTACGCGCGAGGCGATCGCCACTCCGTTCCACTGGTCCAGGCCGTGCACGGCCAGCTCGTATCCCGCGGTCGCGAAGGCCTCGCGGGGGAACTGCTCGGGCCTGCACTTGATCTCCTGCATGGCCAGCACGTCGATGTCCTGGCGGTCCAGGAAGGCGATGATGCGGTCGATGCGGGTGCGGGCTGAGTTGACGTTCCAGGTGGCCAGGCGCATGCGCTCAGGGTAGCGGCGGCGATGCGCGGCCGGGGCCCGCACGGGGTGGCGCCCCCCACTCCGGCAGGAACTGCCGACGAACCCGCACGGCGGGTTTGGCTGGGATGCCCCGAGGAGGCGGGACGAACCCGCGCGGCCGGGTCCCGCGCGGAGCTCCTTCCACGGTGCCGCCCACGCCCACTCACTGACGCACGATCACAACTCGATCATCTAGGCTCGTCCCATGGGAACCGCACTGATCACCGGAGCCACCTCCGGCATCGGGCTCGAACTGGCGTGGCAACTGGCAGAGGCCCATCACGATCTGGTCCTGGTCGCGCGCAGTCGGGAGAGCCTCACCGCCGTCGCCGAGCAGCTCTGCCAGGTCGCCGGCGTCGGCGTCGAGGTACTGCCCGCGGACCTGTCCACCTCCGAGGGCCTGACCGCCGTCGCCGAACGACTGCGGCTGGAGCCCACCGTGGCGCGCGCGACGTCCTCGTCCGAGCACGCACGCGTCGGCGATGTCGCCGCCCGTCCGATCGATCTGCTCGTCAACAACGCGGGGTTCGCCGTGGGGCAGGTCTTCGTCGGAGGCGATCTGCGACAGGAGCGCCGCGCCCTGGCGGTCATGGTGAGCGCGGTCATGGAACTCACCCATGCGGCGCTCCCGGGTATGGTGGCGCGCGGGCACGGCGCCATTCTCAATATCTCCAGCGTCACGGCGCTGACGGCCATGGGGACCTATGCCGCCCATAAGGCCTGGGTGCGCACCTTCACAGAGGGACTCGTCTCCGAGCTGCGCGGTACCGGGGTGACGGCGACCGTGGTGAACCCGGGTCTGACCCGCACCGAGTTCCACGAACGGGCCGGTATGGACGAGACGGCCTGGCCGGACGTCGTCTGGTTGCGGGCCGAGGACGTAGCGCGCGCCGCCCTGGATGCCGTGCGCCGGGGGCGGGTCATCTGCACGCCGAGCGTGCGATACCGGACCGCCAATGCCGTTCTGCGGATCGCCCCGCGCTGGTTCGTGCGACGCGTGGCCGGGCACGGCAGCGCGCGCACGCAGTACTGAGGACGCGCGCGGGGGCGTCCGCGCGGCGCTGGCGCACCGGAGGCGGGGGCCGAGAGGGCCCGCTCGGCGTGGAGCCGGGCCTTGTCGGCCTGATCGGCGACGTCGTGGGCGAGTCCTCCCTCCGCTCAGCGCGGAGCCGGGGCTCGGACCTGATCCGACGGGTCGACCTCACCCAAAGGTTCTGTATCTCACTAGATGCTTAATCCATTGGGTGCCATGATGAGTGCATGGCTTCCATTACATTCCACGGTTCTCCCGTCCGCACCATCGGCGAGCTGCCCGCTGTCGGCTCGCACGCCCCGGCCTTCGAGCTGGTTGGCGCCGACCTCGGTCCGCTCGCGTCCGAGTCTCTGAGCGGTCGCCGCGTTGTGCTCAACATCTTCCCGTCGGTCGACACCGGCGTGTGCGCCACGAGCGTGCGCGAGTTCAACAAGCGCGCCGCGGGGCTGGTCAACACGACCGTCGTCTGCGTCTCGAAGGACCTGCCGTTCGCTCAGGCTCGCTTCTGCGGATCCGAGGGGCTCGACGACGTCGTCACCGCCTCGGCCTTCCGCTCGACCTTCGGCGAGGACTACGGCGTCACCCTGACCGACGGCCCCCTGGCGGGCCTGCTCTCGCGCGCGGTGGTCGTGCTCGACGCCGATGGGACCGTGCTCCACGCCCAGCAGGTTCCGGAGATCGGCGAGGAGCCCGACTACGAGGCGGCTGTCGCGGCCCTGGCCTGAGCCTCCGCTCCGCCCTCCCCCGGAGCTCGGTGCGGGCGGCCCCTGCCGCACCGGCCCCCCATCTCCAGTGCGCCGTGTGACGCGGGGGAGGTCGGCCCCTGCCGCGCACCGGACCCCCGGAGCCGCCCCGACGCCGGGTCCCGCCACGAGGCGGCCAATGAGCACGCGTCGCCCGGGGCCTCCGCTCAATTTTTACGACACGCTGTGTTATCCTTGTGGTGCTCGGCGGGTGTCGGCATCGACGACGACGCGCGACGAGATCGGGGCATGGTCGTCACGGAGTGCAAGGGGGGCCGCGTGATACGTCTCATCGCGTCGTTGTGGCGCGGCTTCACGCATGCCTTCGCCGGATGGACGGGGATCGCCCTCGCGGGGATGATGGGCGTCCTCCTGGGGGTGGGCGTCTTCACTCTCCAGTACTCGGGCGTCACCAGCTACCTCGGCGATGATCCGGCCACCTGCGCGAACTGCCACGCCATGCAGGAGGAGTACGAGGGCTGGCAGAGGGGCAGCCACCATGATGTGGCCACCTGCAACTCCTGCCATGCGCCGCACGACAATCTCGTCTACAAGTACATCAACAAGGCGGACAACGGCTTCTGGCACTCGCTGAAGTTCACCTTCCAGAACTACCCGGAGAATATCCAGATCCGCGAGCACAATCGCGAGATCACCGAGGCGGCCTGCCTCTACTGCCATGGCGACTTCGTCGACCAGGCCACCAACAGTTCGACTCGCAAGGGCGAGACGGTGTCGTGCATCCGCTGTCACGACGGCGTCGGCCACAAGAGGTGATGCGGCATGAGCACCGAGGCGGCAGAGACGACCGGCGCGACCGGGGATGAGGAGCCCGAGGAGGGGCCCGTCACCCGGACCGGACCGCGCAGGAGGTGGGTGCCGATCGCCGTCCTGATCGTCGTCGCCATGGCGTCGGCCGCTCTCACCTGGCTGCTGATCACGATCTTCGAGCACAAGCAGGAGGCGAAGTCCCCCTTCGCCCAGGTGGTCCAGCTGACCGACACGACCTACGACCCGGCCGTGTGGGGGGAGAACTTCCCCATCGAGTACGAGCAGTACAAGAAGACCGCCGAAGACACCGACGGCGACTTCGTCAAGGTCGATCCCACCGCCGACGACCCGCGCGAGTACCACACGATCTCCCGCATCGACTCCGAGACCCGGGCCCAGAAGATGTGGCGCGGCTACGCCTTCGCCGTGGACTACACCGAGCCCCGCGGTCACGAGTGGGCGCTCCAGGACCAGCGGTACACCGAGCGCACCGCCGCGCGCTTCAAGCAGCCCGGCACCTGTCTGAACTGCCACGCCTCGATGCCCGAGGTCTACGACGAGCTGGGCGACGGCGACCGTCAGGCCGGATTCGACGCCATGAACGCGCTGAGCTATGACGAGGCCTACCAGCACGCCTCGTCATCCATCGCCTGCATCGACTGCCACGACCCGCAGACCATGGAGCTGAGGATCACTCGCCCGGCATTCGTGGACGGCATCAAGCGGGCCAAGGCCGCCGAGGGCATCGCCGACTACGACGTCAACCGCGATGCCACCAACCAGGAGATGCGCACGTACGTGTGCGCCCAGTGCCACGTCGAGTACTACTTCGCCGGTGAGGGCAAGACCCTCACGTTCCCGTGGAAGAACGGCCTGACCGTCTACGACGAGATGAGCTACTACGACGAAGTCGGCTGGACCGACTTCACCCACGAGGAGTCCGGCGCCCCCGTACTCAAGGCGCAGCACCCCGACTTCGAGACCTGGTCGCAGGGCATTCACGCGGCCAACGGCGTCACCTGCGCCGACTGTCACATGTCGTACAACCGCGAGGGGGCGGCCAAGGTCTCGAACCATCAGATCATGAGTCCGATGGCCAACGACGACACGATCAACTCGTCCTGCCTCACCTGCCATCACTCGACCGCCGACGAGATGAGAGAACGGGTCGAGGGCATCCAGAGCCGCTGGCAGACCTCGCTGAACGTGAGCTTCACCGCCCTGGACTCGCTCATCACCGACATCACCACGGCTGCCAACGACGGCACGGCCACCGAGGAGCAGCTGACGGCGGCGCGCGACTACCAGCGCAAGGCCCAGTTCGTCGTCGACTACTCGTTCTCCGAGAACGGACGCGGTTTCCACGCCCCCGCCTACTCGATCTCCATCCTCAACCAGGCGACCGACTGGGCGCGCTCCGGCCAGCTGGCGCTGCGCGGCGTCGAGGTGAGCAACGGTGTCGGCCCGGCGGTGCCGGAGCAGCACATGCCGAGCGGGGATAAGTGACGGGGCCTCGGAAGGGGCCGTGGGCGAGCGCGGTCACGCAGAGGGGAGCGGCGACGGGGAATGGTGCGGACGATGCGGTCTGAAGACGGCGGAGTGGATCGGGAGGAGCTCGCGGCCTTCCTCGCCACCGCTCCTGAGCACCTGAGGCACTGGGCCGACGAGCAGCTGGCCGGGTTGGCGGCCGGCGACGACGACTCGGGCGCGCCGGACGCCGAGCCCGAGTCCCCGGATGAGCGGTCGCGCCGGGATGGTGCCGAGTCCGCGGATGGGGGCGTCGGTACTGGCACGGGTGGCGACGACCGCGACGAGCCCGGCGAGGCTGCGGATCCGCCGGCGGCCGATGGCGGTGAGCCCCCGGATGGTGGGCGTCCGGGCGATGGCGACGAGCCCGGCGAGGCGGCGGACGTCGAGGACCTGCTCGCCGATGATGAGGGACCGGAACCCGACCCGGAAACCGCTCGGACGGTTGGCGAAGAGAGCAGGAACCGCTCCCGCACGCCGTCGAGGCTGCAGCGGAGGACCGGTGTCTCCCGCGTGAACCTGGTGCTGGTCATGCTTCTGGCGGCCGCCGTCGTCATCATCATCCGGCAGATGGGGCAGACGGCGGGTGACGGGGCCGCCTCCGAGATGACGATGCCGTCCAACCATCCGGCAGTCACCTCCAGCGCGGATCCCTCCGCCATCGCCCAGATGGATGAGGCCGAACCGGTCGACACCGAGGAGGAGACCAGGCTGAAGACCGAGGCCGAGGCGGACTCCGCGAACGTCTCGGCCCGTCAGCAGCTGGGCGAGATGTACCTCAAGGCGGCCTTGTACCAGGACGCGGTCACCTACCTGCAGCAGATCCTCGACGTCGATCCCGACAACCTGGACGCGCTTCTGACCATCGGCGTCGCGGAGTACCAGTCGAACCAGTACGAGGCCGCGGAGAACCACTGGCTCCACGCGACCGAGCTGGCCCCCGACGTCGCCGAGCCCTGGTACAACCTGGGGCTCCTCTACATGGCACGCACCCCGCCGGACGCCGAGCGGGCGACGGAGTGCTGGGACAAGGTGCTCACAATCGCCCCCGACTCGGACATGGCCGCGTCCGTCCGCGCCCACCAGGGCTCGATGGGCTCGGCCTCAGCGGCGGCCCCGACGACGGCAGCCGAGGGCTAGCCGTGGAGATCACGCTTCCGGTGGCTCTGCTCGCGGGACTCGTCTCCTTCGCCTCGCCTTGCTTCCTCCCCATTGTCCCGGCCTTCGTCGGCCAGCTTGTGGGGACGGGCGTCCGACGGGTGAGCGGGCGCGCGGCCCTGATCAATGCACTGTGCTTCGTGGCGGGGTTCTCCGCCGTTTTCATCGCCGTATGGGCCTCGATAGGACTCATCGGGCGGTCGCTCGGCCCTTACGCGGTGCACGCCCGAATCGTCGGCGGCGCCGTCCTGGTGCTCATGGGGCTGCACCTGGCGGGAGTCCTGAGCATCGGCCTGCTCGACACTCCGGTCAGGGGCGCCCTGCCATCCGGAGGCAGAGACGCATCGGCGCTGCGCGCAGGCCTCATGGGCGTCATCTTCGGCGCGGGCTGGACCCCGTGCATCGGGCCGATCCTCAGCGGCATCCTGGCCCTGGCGACGATGAGCGCCACCGCCTGGTCGGGCATCTCCCTCATGGGCGCGTACTGCCTGGGGCTCGGCGTCCCCATCGTCGCGGTCGCCCTCGGGTCGGCGGGGGTCACCAGGCGCTTCGACTGGTTCCGACGCCACCACGCGGGCGTCTCGCTGCTCAGCGGGGGCCTGCTGGTAGTCGTCGGCTTTCTCATGATCACCAACCTGTTCGCGAAACTGGCCGGACTGATCCCGCAGTTCGGGCTCTGAGGAGACACGGATGAGCGACGACACCACCCCCGAGCCCGAGCGGTCCCCCGAGCCCGAGCGGTCCCCCGAACCGGAGCGGTCCCCCGAGCCGGACCGGACGGACAGCTCCGGCCCGATGGACGGCCTTGACGACCAGACCGCCCTGTCCCCGGGCCAGGTTCTCATGCAGATTTACGCCTTCTTCTACAAGAAGGCCGTTGGTCTGGTCCTCCTCCTGCTGGCCGGGACGCTTTCCCTGCTCGGCGTGCTCTTCCCGCAGATGCCCTCCTCCGTCAGGGGCGACCCGGAGGCCGCCGCCCGATGGGTGGAGTCGGCCCGGCAGACCTTCGGCGGCTGGACCGACGTCCTGCACGCAGTCGGCATCTTCGCGATGTTCTCCTCGATCCCGTTCCTCGCCGTTATGGCGCTGCTGGCCCTGTCGATCATCGCGTGCACCGTGCACCGGCTGCCAGTCATCTGGAACGCCGCCCGCTACCCGCGCACCAGGGTGACCGCCCGCTTCTTCG